>PDVH01000056.1_pt1 | contig 31357 bp, 25 predicted proteins | sample 1369781 | NCBI WGS metagenome assembly PDVH01 (sample SAMN07795378, study PRJNA414565) | Alkali sediment metagenome, whole genome shotgun sequencing project. | isolation source: glacial lake sediment | place: Bosnia and Herzegovina: Donje Bare Lake | collected 2016-06
CAATATATCCGTTATAAAAGGAGAAGATGAAGCATTTGATAAAGTTCCACTTTGAGAAAAAGTTATAGTAGAATTTCCTGATATGTCAGCCATTTATTCCTTCTTTAGTATCTATTAAATATACCTAATTTCTTAAGTATATAATAATGTTTAAACTCTTCTAAGATCAATAAGTTCATTAGCATTACGTACTTGATTCTCTAATCTATGAGCAACAAAATCTTTTGATGAGCCAAATACTTGTCTACTAAGCATCATCAATCCATTAGTTATAGCAAGATTAGTAATGAATTCATGGCTAATAACACCAAGTGTTCCTACTGGTAGAAATGCGATACCTACTACGCCAACTAATCTAACTCCATTTACATTTATGTAATCCGTTCTGACCAAAGTATCACATAATATTCCATTCCTAATAGTAGATAATGAAACTGTGTAAAGTCCTATTGTAATATATGTATATTCCAAAGAAGGAACTAAAGTTGTTTCAGAATAGCTGCCAGTATTCCATAAATACTCTATAACCTCTTCAAAAATTTCAGCATAAGATGTTCTTGATGCCGTAGCTGATACACTATCATTAACTGTCAACTTTATTTTGTAAATTCCTGGATCAGTAAATGTTGGAGAGTAAACTTGATCAGTGCATCATCTGTAACAGTCAACTTTATTTTGTAAATTCCTGGATCAGTAAATGTTGGAGAGTAAACTTGATCAGTAGATACTTCTACATCATTTACTTCCCATGAATAACCAGTTATTTCTGCCATTTTAACTTGCCGTGAATGTTACTGTTAAAGGAGCAGTTCCTGATACTTTATCTGCTGAAAATTGTGCCACTAAACCCATTTTATAAACATAAGGCCCTGTAGTAGGGTTAATAGAGAAAATATAGCCACCACCAAAAGTACATAAATTCCTAAATAAAGTCCCTACTCCTATAACTATTTTAGATACAAGAACAAATTCAGAACCTACTATTTCATATGCTTTTATTGATGGTTCATCAGCATTATTAACATCAATAGTATAATAAAATTGACCATCAAAACATAATGAATTACCACCTAATATAGCAGAACTAATCTCACAAGTGAATGCTGATCCATTAAAAGTATATCTCTCCATAAAATTACGAACACCAACAACTACTCCTGTACCATCATGAATCACAGCATCTCTATAATTACCTAAAGTTAATATTGAATTTAAGTAAGTAAAAGATATGCCATTGAATGCCAAAGCCTCTATATACATGTTATTAGCAGCAGTTGTAAATCCTTTATAAAAATATGTACCATCATATACAAGATGATTGGTATAAATTGATAAAGCTACTGCATTCCTATAGGATGTTACTAAAGAAAATAAAGTGCCATTAAAAGTGTAAGTTGAAATATAGCCATCACTACGGCTAACATGAATAAAACCACTTGAATCGCACATAACATGGTATGCAGCACTAGCAAGAGCTATAACACTTCCAACTGCAACAAGGGTAGAATCATATGCCTTAAGATACCCACTTTGAGTAACTACATAGTAATAAGTGCCATCATAAGCTATATCATATGTTGAATCGGAAACATAATCTTCTAATGACAATGATGTTCCATTGAAAGAGTATAAATAAACATTTGACCCACATACCATAATTCTACTATTAATTGGAGAATATTTAATAGACGTCAAGCCAGAATTACTAAGATATGTTTTTAAAGATAATAAATACCCCATTTAATACTCCTTTTCTTATTTATATAAATATAGCTTAATTTAACGCTTTATAAAACTAAATGTCATATCTTTCATCTGCAATAACCCGCTCTATCAATTTAAGAGTAGTGGTCATATTAGATAGATCATGCTCAGTATCCAATATCTTCCATTCTCTTTCTTTCTCAATCTGGAATGGCCCATCACCAATATCAAAGCCTAGATTCTCATCACCTTCTAAGAAATACAATAAAGAAAGTATGATGTCAAGGCTCTCACTTTGTCCCATATTCTTAAAGAGATATACCCCTATATTCTCTGCGGTAATAGGATGATTGAGGAATACAGAGGAAATGTCAATGGATGCGAAGTTCCCGGCAATAGCTCCTATTACTATAGGATTGATATTGCCATATTTAGGATTACTCCAGTCAAGATTAATCCTTCTGAAATTATTCTGATAAATCCCAATATTGGTTATCTTTTGAATAATCTGATCACCATAATCAGAACTGTGAATAATATCCAGATATTTATCATTATATCCAACTATGTCCATTTTAAATATCTTAGCCAAATTATGAGTATCTATCTTAAAGTAATTATTCATCATAGTAGACAGCTCATCAATAACTTCCTTAGCATTCTTTTCAAGCAGATTATTTACTTCATTAGTGTCAGTATAAAACTCTAACCTGCTGCCATATTTAACTACTGGATTAAGAACACCACCTAAAACAAAAGTGGTCATATATTCTTTAAAGCAATTGATCTGATCAAATCTTGGTTCAGATATTTGAAAGATAGGATCAGATGATATTCTTTTCATACTGCATAATACCTTACCCTCACCAGATACCAAATCCTTCTCTTTATAAAATGTATCAACTACATAAACAATAATATTACATAATGATGTTGAGGTATTATAAACTCCACAATAGACTATTCCTTTATCAGCAACTATAGCAGTGCACAGATAATTAGCAGGTAAAGTCATTACAGTACTCTCTACCCCAGTGGATAAATTATATGCTTTAATAAGAACATCATCTACTGTAAAATAAAGTGAACCATTATATTCAGCAATCAACTTCTTGCCAATAGGATCAAAGCTAACCGGATAATTATTTAATGATGAAATTAATGATGACAATTGAGTATAGGTATAAGTTCCCAACACATCAGTTATCACTCCCAATTCAAAAGAGCTGCCAATATTTCCAGCATATATATAAATGCCATCCCTAGAACTAACCACACTATAGCAAGCAAATACTATAATATCCAATCTATCAGTTAAGCTAGTACCATCCCAACTATACACTTTAATATAGCCACTAATATGATAGCATATTACTGCTAAATCATCACCAAGTATATCAGCATTAACCGGATAAATATCATTAGGTGCAGTTCCTGCTATAGTTCCCATTACTTCCCAACTATCTGCTTGGCCAATATTTATCTTACTCAGTTTAAGTATCCTACCATTACCACCAGATATTATCTTATTCTGAGTGATAGCGTGCAAGGTGCTTTTATACTTCAAAATCTTTATGACTGTTTCACTAGTATTAAGCAAGAATGAATCTAATATGTTACCATTCTGATATTTTATTATAGCAGAACTAGATGGATCATATGCCCAGACTATATCTTTGAACTCTATCATCAATTCCATAAACTACTCCTTTATATATCCAAGTTAAAAAGTTTTTCGCCTGAATAAAAATTCTTGATAACACCTATTGCAGCGGTTCCATCAGGTTTAGAATCTTGAATCATTAAAGCCTTATTATCTATCGGGGAAACATTTTGGATACTTTGTAGTTTATGGCTATAGTCTTTACCATCAACATCTATTACCTCAATCCTACTTACTGCCCAATCCCAATACTCAGGAACTATACCAGATATTCTTTCCCTGTCAAAATTTATAACAAATGGATAATACTTATTCACATTAACAGCAAAATCCCATACACACCCTATCAATTTCTTCCTAACTATATCATACTCAAGACTAATAGGAACAAAGGTGTCAAAGTAATCATAATCAGTTCCTTCAGCTTTAGTAGATACCACAGAATAATCTGCCCACCATCTCATATTATCAAATAATACTGAACCTGCTAAAGCTGCCCAAAGTATCTTAGAGGTATCAGTAGGGTTGTCAACATCAGAGTGATATATCCTGATCCAATACAGGCTATCACTACTATTAATAACTCTCTTCTTCCAGACATCCATAAATGGGTCAAATATATAATTATACCCAACCGTCTTTTTAGACCATTGATCAAGATTCATGAAAGTTTTCAAGCTATCGGTTAGATTATCTACAGGAGTAGTAATTAATGAAATCCAATTATAACCATCCCAATATTCAAAGAATAATTTATTAGCTAAATCATCATTCTTATTCAAAGATATACCGAAAAACTTAGTAGATGATCCTACATAGATACATTGATCATTATCAGTTAAATCCAATTCAGTAGAATTATCACCCTTATAATTCATCAATTCAGTAACATCAGAATAAGAGCCATCATAGTACCAAGCCTTATCCCAATACTGAACTCTACCATAAGGCTTAAATAAACAAATTGCCATATAAGTTAATGGATCAATAACTCCTGTACCAGAATTATATCTTGTAGGAATAGAATCCCTCAGTTTTTCTTTAAACATATAACACCCAAAAGCAATAGTAGGAGAGTTGCCATCAATATTCTTATAAGTAGAATTAATAGTGGTATCTTTTACAGCAGATAAATCCGGCAGCAATACTGCACAAGTAGGTTTCAGATTTTGAGGCAATATGGCAGCAGCATCATACATATCATGACCAAATACCTTCTCAGATTCTGATCCTAAAGAAATGTGCCTTAAAGATTTAACCATCTTATAATCAAATTCATTATTGGCATTATTATTAGCATATAGATCAGGCCTCAAGTTATAAGGCTTAAAGTAAGGGATATTAACCCCTTGCTGACCTAATGTCCATTCTAACCCTATACCTTTATCCCCCGCATATATTCCATTCCTGCCTGGCCATATATCAGATGATCCTAAATCTTTCCAACTATTACCTGTCCATTCCCAATAACTATTCACAGCATCATTAAAAACTACCATACCATTAGTAGGTTTCTTAATGTTCCACTTTACCCCATCCCACCAAGCAATAGAATCTACTTCAACATTAGTCAGTATCCAAGCCTCACTTATAATAGGAGAGCCAGGAAGTCCTGCATAAGTACAAGAACCTTCAACTTGTAAATCATAAGCATCGCCTCTAAGATTAACATTCTTTTCATAAGCAGCATAATATCCGGCAGAAACTTTAACAAATGGCCCATTTATTAACTCCTCATTTAAAAGGCCATTATTAGTTAAGGAGTAGAAAAGGAGCCTCATTGAGTTTTCAAAAGATGTAGTGGAATCTACAGGTAAATGAACGGTAGAATCCCTCTTCCCTAAGATAATATTATTAAGATAGGTTTTAGACATTACTCCATTATCTTCCCAATTTTTATTTCTAACCATATATTTACGAATTAACTGCTCAGAAGCAACAGGTATATTTAATCCAGAAGAAGCAGCTGCCATAGTATTACCGTAAACATCTGATAAATAAGACTTGTTCCAAAATCCTATAATATTAAAAAATAAATCCGTTGAAGGATATGAAGGATTATATTCTCCACCAACCCGATAGATAGACTCAGGCTTATCCTTCAATATCTGATACTGATTAACACCTTCATACGTTTTATTAAGCCACAAATAAGAGGAAGTCTTAAAATTGCCAAATGCATCAAATACTAAACTCTCTAAAGGTCTAATGCCATAAGGATTATCCTCAACATAATTAATTATGGCAGATTTAGATTCTTTATCAAAAGCAATACTATCAATCCTGATATTCTTATCCCGCTCTTGATTATAATTATGGATAGTCCTGACATAATCCCAGTTATCCATAAAGAATAAAGTTCTACCTTTAGTCATAAAGGTACAAGTATAACAGTTAGTGAATCTTTTCATATCCACATAATCAGTAACAGCAGCAGAATCATCAAGACTTATTTCTACCCAATATAAAGAATCTGATTTCTGACTAATAAGAAGAGCACTTGGATTAACCACAGATTGGAATTTATCAGATACCCAATCTAGTGGCTTCTGAAAGTTAATCCCTAATACCGGAGAAAATTTACCAGTAGTATATTTCTTACCATTCTGGTATAAAATTGGCATCAGCTCTAGTGAAGTTCCATTCCAATATTTAATCTGTAATTTATTGAAATAGAATGACTCGCTAGCAGGTATGCAATCTATCTTAGAAAATGGCTTTCTGAATCCAAGATATATTTTCTTTTTATTGGCATCAATATTGTCAAAGATTATAGAATTAGAATAGGTCTTAAACCAATCTAACTCATTCTGCTCCATAATACAATTCTTGTAAAGCCCAGTAGAGCTAAAACTTACCACATCAGAATTAATTGCCATATAAGTAATAGCACCAGCATAAACTCCTACCAGGATATTATAATCAACATTAGTTGGCACTAAAGTAAAAGCAGACTCTGCTGCTTGATCCCTTAGATTATAGATATAACCATCATTGACGGCACAAATTGATCCAAAATCAGAATCTCCTAAATCAACCTCAACTATTGACCAATCTGCTATATCTATAGTGAGCCTAACTACTGTGCTAGTGGCACTATCACCACCTATCAAAATAAATTTTTGCAAACCGTTAGTGCTAGCATAAAACGGAGCATTAGTGGTACAAGTATATTCTGATTTAACAAAGGTAATAGAATCCATACTGATAATGGATATAGCCCTATATGTCCAAGTGCCATCAATAGCAGCATCAGCATTAGAATATATAGTAGCTTTAGAAGTAGCAGTAGGAACTCCACTAGTTTCTGCAGCACTAGCATATTTAATCACTGATAATATTCTTGCACAAGCAGTAGTATCAGCAGCTTTACCTTCTAACTGTAAAGCTGATACCTTACCAAAATGTTTTCCTGCATCACTTATAATATCTACTATGGATAAAGTATCTATAGTATAAGGTGTCACAGTAGTTACCACCCCTACCACATAATCACCAGTACCATAAGTTGGCCGATATGTCAAATATACCCCAGAATATTCATCACCTCTATTGTGACATATTTCTACATTAATTACTTCTCCACCATTAACTACCAGTATATCTTCATAGGCTATACTCCAAGCCTTTAAATCATCAGATTCATATACATCCATAGTCACTCTATCAGTTCTTAATGCCCACATCCAAAATTTTTCATTATACCTTCGTACACAAATGTCTCTATATACATAACCATTATTAGGTAGAGTAAAGTATCCATCTCTACTAAATACAGAATTAGTAAGAGCTGCATCCCATCCTACTTCATTAGGATAAACACCATCATAATCAGTTCCAACAATATTGGTTAAAGGCTTATTGATAGTGTTATAGCTATCTACATAAATATCATTTGATATAGGAATGCCAGAATTTTTGATAAGATTCTCAATTATACTCATAAAACTCACATTCTTAGGAAAGTGAGATATACCATTATGAGACTTATTGGATGATATTACCAAGTCACTATTTACATTTTGATCTATAGAATTGAAATCAATTCCAGCATAAATGCTATCCCCTGAGGCACCTTGGAATCTATTTAAAGGAATAGCTGACCTTAGAAGGATAGTGGAATCATACGGGAAAACTCCCAAATGATCATTATGTAGCATCACCTCTATGCCATACATTTGTAAACTAATATCATCTATGTTATGAGTATCAGCTGATACCATAGAATTTTTCATAGGTACATTATTGGTAGTCCAGTTATTAAGATTTTCCCAAGTTAAGCATAAAGAAGTTTCAGTCTTATTAAGAATGCCAAAATTTTTCAAATTTACCGTCACACCTAATTTAACTGATACTCTAATAAGATATATTTTAGTTGGATCAATACTACTTGGGCTGCCACAGTACTCAGTATTTGCCCAAGATGAATTATCATATCCACCAAAAGTCCAGTCATGAGTTTTAAAGGATATTTTATATTTTACCAAGTCATCAGTTCTATCTATAGTAGCACTATCAGATACTGGAATTATATTGCTAGGAGTTGCACAGACCTCTTCTGCTGATCTCCAAAATGCTCCATCATAATACTCAACTATGAAGGTAGGTTCCCTTATAGGATAAGCAATATTGGCAAAATCATCTAATGCTGGCAAAAAGTTATTCCTCATTATTATAAATATGCCATCAAACTTACTCCTATGCCCTATAAATATCTGATCAAAATCACTCACAATAGGTAAGGATTCGTGATCTTCCCTATACTCATTAGTGAAAGAATCATAAGACTTAAAGTCTTTATATTGGGATAGTTTAGCATAATATACTGCAGCAAGATCAGTACAGACACCTTCTTTAAAAGTTCCACCCAAGTCTTGCATCTTAATATTGAAATCCTTATTCATAACCATAAACATATAATCAACTGCACCAACACCTATGTTATCAAAAGGCTTATCTATATCAATACTTATGCAATTATTTATATAATCAGGAGCACCAGAAGCAGTAGATACTGAAGTGATAGTTCGGAAATTAAGAAACTCATCATGACTTATACAAAGCAATTTCATTCCAACCATAGCAGAGTAATTGCCATCAAAACTATCAGATAAAGGAGTAACATAAAGAGTATAGGTATACTCAGAATCTCTTGAGATAAGTCTACAACCCAAATAGTATAAACAAATATTATTAGAGAAGACATTATCACCTATACTATGCTTAAGCTGAAGATGAGCTATAAATCCTGCTCCAGCATTCTCAAAGTGGTTAGGATTAACTGCATCAAAACCCTTATTGTCAAAATTTATCATTATCCCATTAAACTTCTTAAAACTATAGCATCTTATGACATCATATACATCATCTTCAGTATAATATCCGGCTGGCTCTACTGTATTCTTTTTATCCCATGTGCATCCAAATCCTAGCCTATAGGTTAGGTCTTTCTTATGGGTGCTAGTTTGGGTATTATACTGTTGAATATAATCAAATAGAATATTTGGCACTACAAAGCCACCATTATCATAATTATATTCAAAGATATTCTTCACATCAATTAATCTATCTTTATCAACATGGAATAATAACCTATGAGGAATACTTGGTAGACCAGATAACTTTTTCCATTTATAGTTCTGGTCACCTAAGAACATACCATTAGTTCCCCCAACATTAAAAGCTTCCTCAACACTAATAGCTATAGAAGCCCATTTACCGTGCCAGTTTCTTTCAATAAGCTGATTATTAACTTGATCAATATTAGTTGACCAATTCTCTCCATCAAATACTAAGGATTGCGACGCACCAGAATCATAAACTCTTGAGCTAAAGGCCACCTTAGTAAAAAACCACTCAAATCCTGTATATAATGCTAATTCCCCTTTATGGTCTGCCCAATCACCAGTAGGAGTATCATCAACAGCATAAATATCATCCATCATAGGAGTGCCCGGTGGGGTATTCAGTAGCCCTAAGACTTCACCTTTCCAAATTCCATCAGAAGCAGGCATCTTAGCCGGAAAATTATAATCAGGAGAATCATCAGATAATAGGAATACCTGACCAGTAGACTTCTCAAAGCTACCTTCATCAGTAACCTTAAACCATCTACCTAGATCAAACCTAAAGAGATTACCATCAGGATGGAAATCTAAAACATGCCATCCTTCCGATACATCAAAAGCAACTTGCTTTATATCTATAGAGTTGAGCGGGTTGGCCTCAATCAGTTTTTTAGTTATTAACTTGAATACCCCTTGAGCAGGTTTATCTATCACTATAGCCTTAAACTCATGCATCCTACTCAGATTAGTTCCACCATCAAAATCTACTTCTGATAAGGATTTAACCTGTAAATCTTTAATGGTGTTAAATCCACTTATCTGGATAGTTCTTTCTTCATCATTAATACTTAAAGAATCAAGATCAAGTTTGCCACATATAACGGAAACTATGTCACTTTCCTCTCCCCTTAACCACATGTCCAATTTAAACCAAAAATTTTCACTCTTATATATCCGTACAGGATCATCAGCCTTAATATTATAGTTAAACTTGTTAGTGGTATAATTTTTACCATAATGACCTAATACATTAAGACTATCACCATATCCATTAACTATGGTAGACTTAATGCCAATAGCTTCTCCATCAAGGAACTCTATCTTACCATTAACAAAGTCACTACCTGTCCAATATTTAGGAATAAACTTGACTTTTATGAAGGTAGAGAAAACGCCACTCTTAGCAGAAAAGCTAGATTGATCTTGGATAGATTCTACCTCAGTCACAATATCCTTTTTATAGAAATAGCCAGACTTTAAATTCCGGTCATAAAAAACCTTATCTTCATCATTAAAAGTAAAGTTAAATTCTGATGCCACTGAATTTGATAAGGAACCCTCTTCATTTAGCTTATGAGAAACTACCCCTAATTCCTTTACTCTACTAGTTACATCTATCCTACCACAAATGTAAGCCCCTACATCATTAAAATTAGCCCTATAGCTACCTAAAGTAGTTATAACTATCTTAGTCCATAAGTTTTCTGGTTCATAATCAGCAGATATAACATTAAATACGTTGTCATCATTCATTTCTCTATTAGTTACCCAGAAATCAGTATATCCATTAATAAAATCAGTGACATCACCTTCTACATAATATTCACCAACTAAACCTTGGATAGTATGGTGCACTATTTTAGATTCAAGCTGATGATATAGATATAATGTCTTATCAAGTTTATCTATACCTATGCCAGTAATGCCCAACTGTTTAATAGTATTTGAAGTGCTGGCTAATTTGCTCATCGCTGTACCTTCCCTCTCAAGTCAGTAATTCGGTTTATAGAATTTCTCCTAGCAGGAGCCCAAACTTGATTCCATACTTTTTGAGCTACTTGAGGAGAAGAGATACCATATGCTCCTCTCAAATCTATATTATCGTGTATATGTATAATAGTCTGCATAGGAGAACTCATAGAACTACCCATATCAGATAAACTCTTAATAGGCTTAACACTGACAAATTCTGGCTGGCCACCTTCTCCAACTAAGAACCTAGTAGGTTTATTAATCAAGCCTTCAAATCCAGAAGCTGCTGCTATTACTGGTGGTACAAACTCTGGCATAGCTCTTGTTGGTGATTCCTGAGGAGCTACCATTGTTGGGATATTAATAATAGGAACTGACCTAGTTTGAGAAGCTGGAGGAGCTATAACTGGTGGTACAAACTCTGGCATTTTACGAACTGGGGCTAACTCCCTTAAACCAAGCTCTCTTCTTATGTCATTAATTTTTCTAGCCATTAAATTATCTAATGCACTATCTATATCACTTAATGACCCTATAAATTTAGTTATACCATCAGTTAAATTAAGATATAAAGAATCCACTGAATCATTTACAGTTGTATCTATTGTGTATCCTAATTCTTTTAAAAGTTCTATAGTCTTTAACAATGATTCTTTATATTCATCTTCTACTTTCTGACGTTTATCTGCAAATGCTGTATAAGCTTCAGAAATGCTACCATATTCTGTTTCTAATTTAGCCAGTTGATCATCTATACCTAATAAAGATTCTTTTAATTTTTCTTCAAGATTTATCAAATCATTAACTAATTTAACTCTTTCTTCATTTATTTTTCTATCAACTTCCCCAGCCTTAGCAAATCTTTGAGAACGTAAATTTTGAGTTTCGTTAAAATTAAAACTACCTAATATTGCAGATTTTTCAGCCTCAAGTGAATCAACTCTATTTTCACTATCTTCAACTAATGATTTAGATTCTTTATTAAAATCATCAAGTAATTTATTTCTTTCTGAAATTAACCCTTCCCAATCTGATACTAATTCATTAGTAGCTTTTTCAATATCTGCTAAATCTTCTAAATATCTTTCTTTATTGGATAAAGTATTATCCAATAAGCTACTAGCATCACTCTTTTTTTCTGCAGAAGATTTAGTCACATCAATTCTTGCATCTCGTATAGCAGCATATAATTTTTCTTGCATATCACCTGGCAATAAACTAACTTCTCCAATAAGTTTATCAAATAATGCCATAGCTTCTTCATACTTAATAGCGCCTAAATTATATGCCTCAACTATTTTAGTTGCAGATTGTTCTATATTATCACCTGCATCACTAATATCACTAGTCTCAGGTTTATTTTTATTATCAAAATTTTCTAAATCAGTTTTAAGTCTATCAGGTAGATCAGATAATTTACCAGCTAACCCAATCCTACTGTCCCTAGATAATTGATTGCCAAGGTACTTATTAGCAAAATTATAAGAATCAGTTAAATCCTTAGCAGCATTTTCAATATCACCCTTACTAACTGCATTCTTAATCTGATAATCATATAAATCTTCTGCAACTTTAAGCCAATCATCTACAGGTATGTTTTTAAAAATTTCACTTATTTCAGAATCACTTAGTTCATCACCTTTTTCAGAAAGACTATCCATAGCAGACCTAAAAGTAGGATTATCTGTAAAAGGTTCATTTACTCTTCCTGCAAATATACTTGTATTTTCATCATCTCTTCTTGCACCTTTCAACCATGATACCTGCAAATTTTTCATACCTTCCATTATACTATTTTCAGTAACTCCTCCACTAGCAAACATTCCATTTACAGAATTGTCTAAATCTTCAACTATAGGAGCTAATCTTAAAGCTTGAGCAATATATTGGCTTAAAGCTAACTCCATATCTGCATAACTAGATTCATTAGTTGCAGATAAATTACTAAAAATAGGTGCCAGTGAGCTAAGAATTGAACCTAATTCAGAATCTATTGTACCTAATTTCTCATCAAATAAAGATTCTAAACCTATACCCTTAAGATATTTTTCAACTTGACCTCTTTGAAATGATCCTTCTGAACCGTGCATTCTGCTGCCACCTATGCCATACTCCTTTGATACAACTATTAAAGTTCTCATCAAATCACCAATATCTTTTTGGCCATTAGCATATTCTCTGAGAATCTTAGACTGATCACCATTCCTAGTAAAAGTAGTGCCATTACTTCCTACTGCCAAATCATCAAGTAGCGGGATAAAATTTTTAATTACTGAATCAATACCACTATTTAATTCCTTATCATTTAAAGGCTTTGCACCTTTAGTTGCTTTAACTTGCTCAAAATATAACCCTGCAAAAGCATCTTTAACACCCTGCAAAGATTCTTTAAGAGTAATTTCTTGGTTTTCTACTGATGAAGCTAAACCAAGAACTTTTCTAGCATACTCATAAAAACGTTCATAAAGCATCTTAGTAGCAGTATTCAGTTCATACATAGATTCTATCTCAACTATTCTAGCCTGTCTACTTTCTTCTGCTAACCTTTCTTGTTCTGCCTTCATATCTTTAAAAGTTTCAGCTAAATCAGTAATAGTGGATATAAGGCCACTAATCATCCCCATCACATCACCTTCTGATGCAGATGACATAGCCCCTGTTATGTTACCATAAAAATTACCAATTATATCTACAAGTTCTTCATCTGATTTAGTTTTAGCTAAAGCGTGGGCTATTTTGGTAAGATCACCAACAACTTGTTCAATGCCAGAACCAATAGCCGAGTTCATAGCACTACTAGAGTCTGATATTGCTGACATAGATTCCTGAGTTGCAGCTGCAACTTCCTTATTATATTCTACAGTTCCCTCTTTCCTTTTCTTTAGCTCTTCTAAATATTGTTTTGTCAATTCTTCATTTAATCTAGCTTGAGCCCAATTGTTATTATTGTTTAAGCTAAAAATTTTACGTTGAAAATCCTGAGTATCTCTAATGGCAATCATCTCATTTTGTTTTCTTTCCTTTTGCTCAAGCTTATTCAAAACTTGCTTTTCTTTTAATAATGCCATTACTGAATTTTTATATGCAGCCATTACTGTTGGGTCTGCACCAAAGGATTTCATTTTATCTTTAATATCTTCAATTGAAGCATCAATTATATCATTCTTTTCAGCAAAAGATTGTCTAGTATTCATATTCATTGAAACTAGTGAATCATTCCAATCTGATTCCAATTCAGTATACAAACCTTTAATTCTATTATTAGTATCTTGAGTAGATTTAATTAAATTTTTAGATGTAATTTTATCATACTGATTGACTCTAATTTTATCAATATTAAAAATACCCCTAGCAGCCTTTTCAGCTTCTTTCACTACATTGCTATAAAATTCAATAATACCATTAAACTGATCAGAATTTATTTTTCCATTAGCTAGCAAAAGCCTAGCATCTGCCATATGTTCTAAAGCTTCATTAGCTATCTTTTCTATTTTTTGTTGAGATTGTAAAAACTTATTCTCTATATCATATAAACCTTTCTCATATTCACTAGCATCAGCCAACTTAATTTCTATTTTAGTATCTTCTTGCAAATTTATAAGTTGATCTGATAAATCTTCTAATGCTTGTTTCATATTCAATATCTTATTAGCAGTACTTTCAGCTATCATCAAGAACTTTTATAGGCTTGGCTGCTCTTCCTGCTGCACCATTAAGTAAATCATATTGAGAAGTAAAAGTCTCCAAATTCTTAAGATTAGTTGTTAATGCTTTATTATTCTCATCCCAAATAGTTTGCTGATCTTTACCAAATTGCATCATCCTCATATGAGCATCATACATAGCCTCTGTGCCAGGTTCTCCCCATTGTTTACCAGATTTAACATAATCTCTTGCACCAGTAGATTCCTTATCATCTTCCAAATCTTTCTTAATCATCTGCTGATGTGCAATCAATTGTTTAGTTTTATCAATTTCTTGATCAAGTATCTCAAGACGTTCTTTAGTAGTACCTGCTTGTGCTACTTTAGCTTGAACTAATCCTAATCTATCATTCTCTGCAATTAACTTATCAAGTAACCCAATCTTTATGACAATTTTATTATTTTCTTGATCATAATAATCTAATATCTCAGGATATATTTCAACCATCCTAAGCAATACCCCATTTTGTTCTTTAGAAGTTAAAGCCAACTTTTCTTTTACTTTACTCAGCTTTTCTTCATTTCCTGCTACGTGTTCAGATTCATCTGCTAATATTCTCAGCTGAATTGATAAATCACCATATTGTGTATACAACTCAGTTAATTGATTGGCTTTCTCTTTATCCAATCTAATATCTTCCTCTTTAGCTGCCTTAGAACTAGCCATAGCAGATAATAACGCAGGTATAGCTACTAAAGCAGTAGTAAGTATAATGCCAGGAATACCACCAAGTGCAGCAAATAATCCAGTTGCCATAGTTTTAAGACCTAACATAGCCTTAGTCAGCATATTCATTTTTATACCAGTAGCAACAAAAGATGCTCCTAATCCTTCATTAACTAATATCTGGCGAGTAGAATTGATGACATTCTGAGTTTGAGCAGCAGCTAATCCTTTCTTAGACACTATCTCTTTACCATCTAATCCAATTTTAGTTTTCTGTGTAGCTGATTCAGTAACCATAGCAGAAACCAATTCCCATCTTTTAGCACTATTAGTCTCCAAAGCAGTAGCTTCCATAGCCATAGTAACTAATCCGGCAGCTCTCCTCTTATCTAACCCTGCTTGAGCTAGTCCTAATTTTAATGATGCTGCACCATTAGTTTCTAATGCTGTCTTAAATTGACCCATTTGGGTTATAGCTAAAGCATTAACTCTATTATTTTCTTTTACAGTTTGAATACCATTATTCATGGCTTTAAACATGTCTCCAAATCCCTTACCAACACCTAAGATAGACTTACCAACAATAGATAGAATCCATACTAATCCAGTTAATCCACCAATCAATACAGTAGTTGCAGTTGCTGTGAAACCTACTGAAGCTATGGTCTTTTTAGTTTCTGGGTCAAGAGCCTTAAATCCATCAATCAAGTCTGTAAAGGTATTTACTGTCAATCTCATCATAGGAAGTAATGCATCACCAAATTGTAAAGCAAGTTCCTGAATTTTAGAACCTAAAATATTAGCAGATCCACTAAATGAACCCATCTGAACTTCATACTGCTTCTGCACTTCATTAGTATTGGTTATTGATTTCTCCATATCAGAAAAAGCATCTCTATTATTAATAACAGCATTAGTTACTGCTGCTATACCAGATACAGAGGTTCTACCAAATATTTCAAATAATACCTTACTCTTATTTTGAACCTTATCTAACCCATCAGCAAGTTTAACAAATATGTCATTAAGAGAATTCATAGTTGGATCAAGGTCTTTAGTTTCAAGACCTATAGACTTCATAGCATCAGCAGCTTGTCTAGTTGGCTTAGATAGAGTAGCAAATAACCCTCTTAATGCCGTTCCTGCTCTACTGGCTCTTATTCCGTTATTAAACATTATACCTAAAGCAGCATTTACTTCTTCAAAACTCCTACCTGCTAAAGCAGCAGGTGGGCCAGCATAGGAAAGTGCAACCCTCAAGTCACCAAGATCAGCAGCAGTCTTAGAAGCAGTAGCAGCCATCACATTAGCATATTGACTGGCAGAATCCATACCCTTATCAAAAGATTTCAATTGAAGAACTAATGACTGAGTAGTTTCCCCTAAATCTTCTTGCTGAGATTGAGCTAACTTCATAGCAGGTTCTAATACCATAGTTGATTCAGCAGCATTTAATCCAACACGGCCAAGAACCACTAAAGCTTCAGCAGCTTTAGTAGCTCCATATTCCGTATTCTCACCAATTTCCCTAGCTGCTAATGACATCTCTTCTAAATCTTTACCAGTAGCTCCAGAGACTGCACTCATCAAAGTCATTTGACGATCAAAGTTATAAGTAGTTTTAGACACAGAAGCAGTAAGACCAACTAAAGCAGTGCTCACAGCACTAATAGCAAAAGAAGCATAGAACATATCTTTAGATACTGAGCCTAAATTATCACCAAGAGTTTTAACTTGCTTAGAACTCTCTTTAATAGCAACATTCAATTTTTGAGAGCCAGAGTTAATATTGGTAAATCCATTAGATACTGAACTGGCTGGGCCAGTAAGACCTTTTAAACTATTAACCAGTTGATTAATAGCTGAGGAATCTAACTGAATACCAAGTTTTACTACTCCCTGTCCTAATACTTCTTGTGCCATAATAAACTACTTCCCTATTTTATTTTTGAGCCTATTGGTCATTTTAAAACCAGATTTACCATCTAAAGCCATTTTAAAGACTTTAGATATGTCATCATTATTAGCTACTGCAGGTTTATTAGTCATAATATCTACCGGCTTCATTTTAGGTATATTACCTGGTAAGGTTCTTTTCGGGTTAGTTCTACCCCTAATAGGGGAATTAGGGTGAGGCACACCTTCATTTCGTTTATTTTGTGCTGGTTTAGGTAATTTCCCTTTAGCCCTTTGTGATAAGCTATTATTATAATCTTCCATAGTCTTGCCAATAAGGTTATCAACAACTTTAGACTTTTTACCAATATTGACACCTTTGCGCAATTTATCCAAATGTCCTTGGTTAAATTCAATCTTTTTATCAGTTTCAGTAAGATCATAAGTTTCACCTTCTTGAGAACTATCATCTGGTAATCTTTCATGATCACCAGCACTAATCATAAGGAGCCTTACTTGTCTACGGGTCAAACTAAGTATATACTCAATATTCCACCCGTATCTTTTAGCCAGCAAGTCTATTACATCTGAGTAATAATTCTTGCTGTACTTTTTAGCTTCCTTATGTTTTTTATCTTCCTTTAAGAATAGATAGTCCTCATCCCTGATAAAAAATCGTTTAGGTCTAGGACAAGTTTATACACTTTTGGGAAATCACCCAGAGAGAAATCTTTCATAATAGCTGGAATGCTAATTTCTCCATCAGTACCTATAGCAATAATTCCTGCCATAGCTTTAAGCACCTTATTATCATCTGATGTTAAAAGATCAACAGGGTTGCCTGATTTACCAAGGCAAGTATCTATGATCTTAATTTGCTCAACTAACTTAGGTATCTGATCTAGTGCTGCAGGTTTAAGGTAATACTTCCTACCTGACCTTGAGGCAATAAATTCAGTACCGAACTGATTAGAACCCACTACATCATTAAGCTGCTCAGCATCACTCTTATCTGCTAGCTTAACGGCATTACTTGTTGCTTCTGCAACATCTTCTACTACGCTTGCCAATTTAAGATTTGGATTACCACTTGAAGCTAAAATTGAATCAGACATCTAAACTCTCCTTTGTGTACTGGTTAAGCTGGTTAAGATAAAACAGGGAGTTCTCCACACGGCAACCAGCCAAATCCGGTTTCAAACTCCCTGCCCAAAAGAGGAGATCGCAATGGCCTTACGATGCATCCCCAGTATCAATAGTTGCAACTGTTCCAGTGTTATCAGCAAAACACGTAAAACCAAAATCAGGAATGACATAGTCAGTACGCGAGAAGCCGAAAGACAGAGAATCAGTTATAACATTCAGCATAGTGAACACCAACTGGATGCCATCAGTTTCTGTCAAGAAACGAATACGGAAGCCAGTGGGCTTAGTAGTGTTCTTCAGGGTTATCAGATCAGAACCTGGTGTAAAGCCATCTCCACCAAGCAGCATATAGAGCGACTCACCATCAATATCTGCATACTGGGCTTTACCAGTTATGGATGCAGTATGGATGCGGACATCAGAAGGATACAGACCAGAGCCACAGTGAAGCATGGCTTTATCAAAACCAAAATCAAGTGTTACACCCTGAACGCAGCCAAACTCCATTTCAGAAAGAGCTGGGCCACCATAAAGAGTGCCAATACCAAATTGATATGACATAGATTAATCTCCCACAATAAGTTTAACAGCACATATAAAACGGTGCCTTCTCTCTGATCCTTGTTCCTTATCGTCATAGGTTATTGCACTCACCCAGGCAATATCTCTGACTTTTAAGATAACTGGAGGAGATAAGGTTAAAGCCATAGTATTAAGTTCTTTTGACTTTTCTTCCAAAAGTTCTTTAATAGAATCCTTAATTTGGATATTAACTAATTGAGCATTAGTATTACCAATTTTATTCTCAATGATAAGTTCTACATAAACACAATTATCATCAGCCCCTCTCAGAATAGGGTTATCATCATTCAATTTTAAACCTATATGAGGATATAGGTATTCAGAAGCACCAGATACATTTTTTGAAGCATATATAGAATCTTTATAGAACAGCCTATTAGAAAGTGCATCAGCAGCAGAACTTGCTCCTAATAAAGTTCTTAAAGAAGCATCAGCTGCAAGATAATGGCGTATAGACTTAATTAGATTAACGCTATTCAAAATCTACCTCCACCAAGTACGGATTTTAAATCAATATTGATAGCACCTTTACCACCAATTTCCTTTAGAATGCCTCTCATACTCTTAAAGATTTCTTCCTTCATCTCTGATTTGGCAGCCTTTATACCTAATGTTAAAAAAGGTCTTGGAACTTTTGGTGATCTCTTATAATACTTTTTCCTAGTTTTGGCATCCGGTTCAATTATTGCTAACTGAGCTTTGGATGGTCGGTATTTAGCTGGAATAGTACGTTGCCCACCATGAACACCTAATCCTTCATGAACTAAAATATCATACCAAGCTTTAGTCCCAATAGTTCCTTCAACTTTAATTTTACTATTGTAGTTTACTTTAACAGTAGAAACAATATTCTTTCTCATAAACCCAGTAGCTACAGCATTCATCATCTGCATCTGACTCTTTACGGAATTAGCACCAATTAACATGGCCTTAGATAACCCTCTACTTAATTTTACTAATGCACCTTTACTGCTCAGTGCATCCTTCTTAAGAAGGTTGGCAAAACCCCTATTGATCAGAATCTGAACACTTTTCTGATTTAATCTTGGAGATTTGAAAAATGCCATAATTAATAAACCCTAGTCAAAGAAGTAGTCTGTAGCCTAACTTCATAATGATGGCCATTAGTACCACCAGGTTTTTTATCAGCAAACTGAACTATATAGAACTCCGTAGCATCAAAGGCATTCCTTATATAATCACCTTCTTCAATAGTAACACCATTATCAGGTATATTAAAATGACCATATACAAAAGTAGATACGTCAACTGAGACATCCTTTAAAGGAGATAGCACATCAGGTTCTAAAGTATCTGCTCCATTTATCCTACCTAAGACTACACACTTTACTCCTAAGTTAGCAGTAGATGGAGTTGGCATCTCACCTATGTCATTAGGTTCAACATCATTAAGATAGGTAAGAACCTGATAAGTATCCTTTAATAACCTTTGGATCATTGGCATAATTAATCTCCCCAATATTTATACTTATCAATCAAATCTTGTTCAAGTCTATTCAGCATACCATATTTAGCTTTAAGAGCTAAAGATGAATCCATATATGCTTCCCTATATCTGCCCATTTCAACTTCTTTAAGAATACCACCACTTTCACCCCTAACTACTCCACTCTCAAGTAGGAATGCTGCCAAGAAGTTAGCATAATCCTTTACAGCTTGAGGTGCATCAGTATAATCATAGGAGTAAGTGATCTTAAAAGCCCGCTCTGCTGGAACCTTTGCATAGATAAAGCTATCTGCCATAGTAATCATCCCAGCAGATAGATTAACAAAGTAATCTTGATCTGCCACTAATACTTCTGGATCATCACTATCTGGCAAATATTCTATAGTATCAACTTCCGTCACAGGAGTTCTTTCCAGAACAAAAGTTTTAACCCTATCATAAGTTCCATAATAATCATTCCTATTAACAGTATCAATATACTGAATATGCTCCTTAGCAGTAGAATCAAAATCCCTATTGAGTAGAGACTTTACCATATTCTCTGCCAATAATGGCCACATATCATCAATACTAGCAATAGGTATACCGGATATTATGGAAATCTTAGTTTTATCAGCTATAGATGTAGATACATACAGAGTACCTTCAAAAGTTACATAAACTGTTCCGCCAACAACTATCATAGTTTCAGGAACAGTAAAATTATAACCTGATTTAATCAGCCTAACCTTATATATCCCTGTATCCAATGCAGTAGTAACAATACCACTATTATTAGAGTAAAGAGTGTTGAGAGCTAAAGTCTCATCGCTATTAAGAATAGTAACCTTTACACTATCAAGAGGAGTAACATGGTCAGTACCACTTACTATGGTTATCTGAACAGTATTAGTTCCTATTATATTCTCAATCTCATTATATACTGGTGTCCCATATCCTTGATAGCTATTCTCAACAAGGTCAACAATAGGCTGCACCATATTATAAGCATTTTCACTACCATCAACTCTAAAGGAATAATAGCCTTGACTATTATCCTGAAGAGTGATAGTAGGAATTTTATCATCACTTAAAATACCATCTTGAAGTAGCTTGATTGAAGTAAAATCTGCAGAAGTAAGACCAGGCACTCCGATACCTGTAGCAGAGTTTACCACCAGAAAAGTAAAATCAATTGCCTGACCTTTTATTCCCATTTTTTACTCCTTATTAATCAGCATTAACGTCAAGATCACCAATAGCAAATTGCGGGGTAATGCCAGGAGATACTGCAAGAGGAGCAGTAAGCTGACCACTAAACAGAAGAGTACCTGTACCACTGGCATCAGTACCAACACCAAAGTATGTAATAGATTCTGACCCAACAGTATCTTGCCCAAAAGTAATGGCAGCAGTATTAGATGCATTATTACCAGATACTGTCCATCCACCAGCACTACGAGCAACTGCTACGCGAGCATAACCAGTGTAAGTTGCTTCAGAAGTAGTCTGGCTACCAGTCTCACCAGGATCAGCAGTGTGCAAGCTAACATAAAGAGAGCCAGCAGTTGCCGAGTTCTGTAAACCAGCGGCATCACCAATATTGGCAATATCCAGATTCACAAAGATGAGATTAAGCAAACTAGTTTCAAAAGAATTAGTAGCTGACATAATTAACTCCTTCTTAGGTCATTTGTAAAAGAATAAAAGGTACAAAAGTTGATTTAGGTCTATTCAGAATGCCAGTTACGGTAAATGTTAAAGTAGTATTTACATACAAATTTCCTGTACCATGCATATTAGCATTAACATCAAAAATTATCCCAGAATCACCACTAAGTTTACCAGTACCCTGCAATAAGCCACTTTGATTAAATATAATATTAGAATTACCTGAAACATAGACAATACCGTTTAACCTACCACTTGTGCTAAAGATAATATCAGAAGTACCAGAAATGTAACCAGCATTTATATCGGTAAGATTTCCATTCAGATTAAAAACTATATCAGATGAACCAAATAATTTACCCCTAGCTTGTATATATCCACTTTGACTAAAAGTAAGAGTAGAAGTTCCGGAAATATAACCAGAAGATAAACCATGTAAATCACCACTCTGAGTAAAGGTAAGAGTAGAGGCACCATAAATTTTACCATTAGCCTTTAAAACTCCAGATTGTGTAAAGGTTAAGGTAGAAGTTCCAGAAATTAAAACTTCTTGTAAACCTAAAATGCTTCCACTCTGGGTAAAGGTAAGAGTAGAGGCACCAGAAAGTTTGCCACTACCTTTAAGAATACCTGCTTGACTAAAGGTAAGAGTAGAAGTTCCGGAAATATAACCCGCAGATAAACCATGTAAATCACCACTCTGAGTAAAAGTAAGAGTAGTGGCACCTATTAACTTTCCAATACCTTTAAGGATACCTACTTGGGTAAAGGTTAAGGTAGATGCGCCATAAAGTTTACCACTAGCCTTTAAAACTCCTGCTTGAGAGAAAGTAAGAGTAAAGGCACCTATTAACTTACCAGAACCTTTAAGGATACCTGCTTGAGAGAAGGTAAGAGTAGAAGTGCCAAAAAGTTTACCAGAACCTTTAAGGATACCTACTTGACTAAAGGTTAAGGTAGAGGAACCAGAAAGTTTACCACTAGCCTTTAAAACACCTGCTTGAGAGAAAGTAAGAGTAGAGGCACCTATTAACTTTCCAAGAGTAGAAGTTCCTGAAATCCTAGCATAGCTAAAAATCAAACCACTCTGAGTAAAGGTAAGAGTAGAAGTACCTATTAACTTACCACTACCTTTAAGGACACCTGCTTGAGAAAAGGTAAGAGTAGAAGTTCCAGTAATGTAACCAGCAGATAAACCGTGTAAATCACCACTCTGAGTAAAAGTAAGAGTGGAAGTTCCTGAAATCCTAGCATAGCTAAAAATCAAACCACTCTGAGTAAAAGTAAGAGTAGAAGTACCTATTAACTTACCAGAACCTTTAAGGATACCTGCTTGAGAAAAGGTTAAGGTAGAGGAACCAGAAAGTTTACCACTAGCCTTTAAAACACCTGCTTGAGAGAAAGTAAGAGTAGAGGCACCTATTAACTTTCCATTCCTGAAAGTTTACCACTAGCCTTTAAAACTCCTGCTTGACTAAAGGTAAGAGTAGAAGTTCCGGAAATTCTAACATAACTAAAAATCAAACCACTCTGACTAAAGGTAAGAGTAGAAGTACCTATTAACTTACCACTACCTTTAAGGACACCTGCTTGAGAAAAAGTTAAGGTAGAGGCACCAGAAATCCTAGCATAGCTAAAAATCAAACCACTCTGAGTAAAAGTAAGAGTAGAAGCACCAGAAAGTTTACCACTAGCCTTTAAAACTCCTGCTTGTGTAAAGGTAAGAGTAGAAGCACCTATTAACTTACCAGAACCTTTAAGGACACCAGCTTGTGTAAAGGTTAAGGTAGAGGCACCTATTAACTTACCAGAACCTTTAAGGACACCTGCTTGAGAAAAGGTTAAGGTAGAGGAACCAGAAAGTTTTCCCCTACCTTTAAGGACACCAGCTTGTGTAAAGGTAAGAGTAGAAGCACCAGAAAGTTTACCACTACCTTTAATGACACCAGCTTGAGAAAAGGTAAGAGTAGAAGTTCCGGAAATAGATGCTACAGCTGCAGCCTTGCTGTACCAAGCAAGTCGTTGCAACTTATGTCTATATATCCTTTTTCTAAAAATACCTTCACTCATATTTTAGATCAATTCTTCAAAGAATATGGTTCCACTCATAGTAATAGAATCCGCAGGAGTTGATTCTAATCCGACAACTAATCTGGTAGCACCAGCTATCGTTGGCCTACACTCAGGAGTAAAAACTATCTCAAGGCCAGCCATAACATTAAAACACTGACGCATTAAAGTTACTGAAGTGCCACCAGATAATCTTGAAGTATTATTGATCTCATTAGTAGTAGAAGCAGCAGTATCATTAGGATTCATAGGAATAGCAGTTGCCGTTGATCCACCAGAACCAGAAGTAGGTGCCCCTGTTACTCTTTTAAGAGTAAGAATGAGCTGTTCACTTTGAGCATCGCCAGCCTCAGTTGACTGAGAGATACTTATGTGATGTAATCTAATAGGTTTTTCAGCAGCAGTTAATATCTCAAATAAATCTTGAGCAGCAGTAACTGCTACTCCTTCAAATGATACACTATACACTCTTCCAATCATAATTCATCTCCTTAGAATATGTTTAGGTTTCCTGAATATATAATTTTGACTTGCTCCAGAAGGAGGAGCACCTGGAACAAATGCTAGTGCTAAGTGCTGTAACGTAACTCCCGTACCATTAGTTGACATATTAATTGTAAAACCATCAGCATCAAATGACCCTACAGTACCTTGATGCCATGTGCCAGCAGTCTGATTACTTGGTTGTAATATGTCAACTATAGTATTAGGCCAACGACCATTACTATCAGATGTTGCTGCTCCTGGTAAGGCTGCTCCACTATAACACCTATTTGCAGCTGCTCCAGCACTATCTATAACTCCCCAGCTATATGATAACGCGGTATCTGCCGTACTTGCTTCTGAGTCAAGTGATGTTAATGATGTACCTAATAACATCAACTCAGTAGGTGTGCCACCATATCCTGTAAATGCTTTATTACCAGTACCTGATGTAACTGGTGCAGCTTTACACACAGGATGATTATCAGCAAATTTGATTGCAAGATAACCCAAGTAAGTATTAGTTGCGCTTGATCCTACTGCCAGAGTTTTTAGTTTAAAACCAGAAGAGTTAAATTCTGAAATCTGGAGATCATGTAGATAATTAAGTAATACTCGGCATATATATGACGCTGATGCTATTTGCACATCAACCATATCTGCTGCGCCATGTGTATCACCATGACTTGAGCATACATTTACAATACCACCAGACTCTCTTGTAGCAAAGCCATTTGATGATATTGCATTACTAGTGGAATTTCCATCTCCTGAACCAAAAGCCTGATTACAAGAAGCTGTAGCTATAAGTAAATCAGGTTGAAAACCAGGGGCAGTAACTGTAACTTCTCCATTGACAGAATTAGAAGCAGTTGCGTTTCCTACAAATACACTTGTAGCGCCTTTTATTAATATTGCCCAAACTCTGTGTGTATTTTTGTTATTATAAGTGGCACAGGTAAGCCTTATACCGTCAGTGATAGCAGAGATATCAGCGGAATATCCTAAAGACCCTCTATAGTTATATATAAAACGCCCACTTGATGCTGTTCGGCCAGATACTCCTGTAGCCTGAGCATCTCTAATAATAGATGCGACAGCAGCAGTATTAGTACCATCCCAAAAGCATACTGCTTCATTAGAGTGCGCGGAGATAGTTGTTCCTAATCCAGTACCACCCGACTGGAATATAATAACAGCCTGTGGAGTACCAAATCCAGCCACTGTAAGATCGAGAGTATTACCTGTGCCAGTAAAACTTACGTTTACATCATTGGTACGAGCTAAAACTGTATTAGCCATTTAATTATCCTATGTCAACTCTTTGAAGTAATGACTCTTTAGTAGGATAAAGACCACTAGTTTCATGACGTTCATTAATAATGTGAATATCTTCTAAAGATGAGATAAATGCTATCTTAGCAGATTCAGTATTTTTGCTATCTATTTTATTAAAGAATGAATTCAGATAATCATCATTAACATCAAAATTATAACCTTCATAAATTCTAATTTTACTTATCTTGCCCCTAGCATACTCTCTTAATATGGCAAAAAAGGAGTGCTTAGCTATATTAGGATAATTTAGATTGTCAGATTCGTGCATTAACCTAGCATATAGATCGTGTGCCATAAATACTCCTTATTGAGCAACATTATCAATATTAGAATTGATAATGGTTTGAATCTCTCCGTCAGTAGTATCATCAGGAGAAGTATGACCTAGAACAGTAGCATTATTAGCTAAATACCACATCATTTTTTCTGCTGCATTTTGAGGATTCTCTAAAGTGTTTTGTGCCCAGATTATTCTATTATTGTGATTAGTGGTTGCAGCACTTTCCACTAATATATCCTGGGCACTTTTTGAGCATTGAGCAACTACCCTCTTCATAAGAATAGAGTGGTTGTATCTTGCATCATAAATATCTGTTAGTGCCATATTCACCCCTTAAGTTAAAATTTCTACCGTCATCCAGTCACAAGTAAATACATCAGTATCAGTAGCTAAATCTACTACTAAAGCTAATGCTTGATCTTTATTGGTCACTAATGCACCACCAGAAGCATATGCTCTAGCTGCATCATGCCAAAAATATCCATTAACATTTCCAGATGTTAAATATATATGACCATTCAATATTATTGGAGTAGTCCCAATTGCAGCTAATGATACTATAGTTGATCCATCCCATGTTAATCTATATGTCCCATTACCTGTCCCAGTAGTTCTTCTAACTCCAGCTTGTACTCTAATTAGTCGTCCATTAGCTAAAAAACAGCTTGGAATAATTGCTGATTTTAAAGTTTGAAATCCTGCACCAGTAGCAGTACTTGCTGTAGAGTTAGAATAAATGACTATTTTGGAAAGATTCTCATTCTTAATATACCAAGTCTGGTTGCTCGCAGTAAAATCTAAAGTCAATTTAGCATGAGTAGTATATCTATGATAAATAACACTATTAGCTAAATCTACCTTAACTGCTGGATCAATAGACCACAGGTCTTTATAAAAAGAAGTTTCTTGACGAGGCCAATAATTAACCATGGCACTAGATGATCCATAATTAACATCAGAAGTTCCCCAAGAATCTAATGACCACATTAAAGCTGATGTAAAGCCAAAATTAGCTAAAGCTTGAGCAAAAGTGCTAGTATTATTAATAACACCTATCCCTGCTATATTACACCCATATAATTTCCTAAGATTAATAGCTTTCTGGCACCTATCAAACCATTGAGAATGAGGTTCATACCCATTAGTAGCAGAGAATGCACTAGTATTCACTGCATTACTCTCCAATAAAATATAATCTTCTGCTATCAGAAGTGATTCATAAAGATTAGGATTAAAAGTAGAATTAGGAAAGCTTGCATCTTCAACTAAACCTAAAATATTATCTGGATTCCAGGCATTAGCAAATATTATATTAGAATTAGATTTACTGTGAACATATTGAACTCTCTGATTAAACTCACCCCTATCTATTCCAAAATCATATCCAGCTTCATCAATAAAAATCCCTCTTACCTCAAGTGTATTCCATTCATCAACTTTAGTCTGGAAATTAGCTATAACCTGATTAGCAGTAACATATCCAAAAAAAGCTACTGATGGATTTAAGGCTTTAACCCTAGGAATAATTATTTGAGTATTAGCATAATCAGGGTGACCAGTATTTTGGATACCGTCACCTAGCACAATAATATCATACTTAGCCATATCTTGTGCAACTAACTCATTTGTCCAAGCATTCTTACCACTATTAAAACTATTCATATATCCATAATAAATTAAAAGTTCTTTAGGAGATTTATAAGTATCTGAAATTGATATTCCGGTAACTACTTCAGTTTCAGTTTCAGATACTAACATTTTAGCAAGAATATCTATATAAGTATCAACTATCACCTGAATTTCAGTATCAGTGGTATCATCCGGAGAAGCATGACCTAAAGCTGATACATTTGATGCAATATACCACATCAGCTTATCACATTCTTGCTTAGGGCTATTTAGAGCTAATTGTGCCCATGGTACCCTAATCTTATGGTTAGGATAACCTACATTTTCACTCAAAACATTCTGTGCACTTTTAGCTATTTGTGCCAATACCCTATTTCTTAAATTAGGATATTCATATCTAATATTATATACATCAATAAGTGCCATATTTATCTCCTATACTTAAAATGCATCAAATGCTGTTCTAACTACTTGACCGCCTGCATACTCATATGACCAATAAATATTACCAGTCACATTAACTGATCCAACAACAGTCAGCTTCAAAGCTTTCTTAGCTTCTCCATCGGCATTATTAAAAAGATCAATCTCTTGTTCAAAGATAGAACCAGCTGCACCTAAAGCCCGACTAAAAACTTCAACAGTTCCCAGCAAAAACTTTACAGTACCTGCTCCAGATACTTGAAGATCCATTCCAACTATATGAAGCCTAACATTTCTATCAAGAATATTTCCCGCAATAGAAGTGACTCCTGGTTCAATCAAAGTCCTAGCAGTAATAGCACCAGTTTGGCTAACCGTAAGAATCCTTTTTTCCATAACCACTCCTTGTGATATAAAATTAAGACAAATATTAATAATCTTAATATACCTTAAAACAAGAGTTTATAAAATCAATTTAAAGGCTATAAATACCGTCACTTATAGCACATAACCTATTGATAATTTCCTCACAAGCTTTATACTGAATAGCATACTCAGATTTACCGTCACTCTTCATCTTATCCCAAATATTTATCTTAAGAGTATCATGTATTTCCTTCATCTTATTTACACCCAATTTATACAATTTCTCCCTCAGTTTAGCCTTAGTATCATTAACAGCCTTAATGCCAGCAAGTTTGCTCTCCGGCTTACACAATTTACCATTATTAAGGAATATATCTATACACATTTGGTTCTTAAAGGGAACCTTATACATTTCAGTTATAGCATTATTCATTAATACACTAATAGTATTAATGTGGGCTTCTGCTAAACAATTCTTACACAAAATGCCATTAACCTCTGGATGGTTCTTACATCTAGTACCCAGTGGATGGCTCTTATCCTTAACTCTTAAACACCTTTTAACAAAAATCATACTTGATCCTCCTTGCTGGTTGCATTCAACATACCTACATTATTCTGAATTTGCTGAACTATCTTTGGATTTAGCTTCTGGCCATAAGAATCTAAAAGAACAAATGGTAAATCACCTTTAAAAGGAATAGCAGTAGTCCCATCAGGATGAGTAGAATTAGTTGGCATACCAGGTTTCCAATTAGTATACTGATTCTCTACATTCTGCTCAATACCTCTATTAGCATAATATTTCAGTTTACTGAGAATATGCTCATCTTTCCGGCAATATCCTAGATGATAGTGAAGATGGCCTAAATTCTTAGCTACCTTATATTTTGGATCCATTACCTTATCACCATTACCATCTACAAAGTAGTTAAATCCCTTCTTCTCATCATTATGATGAAAATCTTTTCTCCATCTCCATACTCTAGCATAAGCACCATCCCACTGACCACCTACTGCCACCATTTTAAGACTTTTCCAAAAATGCCAAGCTTTAATATAAAGAACATCAAGGTCTTGATCTTTTAAGAATAATCTCCTGCAATATTCAAGATCACATTCTCTCCATATCTCATCAGAATCAACTTTAACATATAAAGGAGTATTAATCCTTTTAGCAATCTCATTTTGCATCTCATTCTTATCTCTCCAGAATTTATGATCACTATAAACATCTTCTATCCTTACCAATTCAATTTTACTTATAGGATCATCATAATTGTTAATCAGCTCTATAGTATCATCAATAGAGTGCCCATCTTTATGCATATCAGGATTATTCTTAGCATAATCTTCCACTATACCTTCCACTATCACTATTTTGTCCATAGAATGATAAATAGAATCCAAACATAATTTTAAAGTATCGGCACCATTCAATACTATAATGCCAGCAGTCATCCCTACATCAGTATTGCCATAGAAAACCTTTCGGCATATATTTTTAACCTTATAAGGTAAACACGGGTTGTTACTACTAGGCGAAAACATATCTATATACGCTTTTTCAGCCTGTAACATCCGTTTCTCAGGGCTATTTAGTAGCTCCCCTATCCTTTCCCCTAATTTCTTAATATCCCCGCTCTTAATAAAAATGATAGAATCTCCATAAACGTGTCTTAAGATAGGAAGCTCATAAGCTATGACTGGTTTCTTACAGTATATAGCTTCTGCTGGCGGCATTCCGAATCCTTCGAAGTGCGAAGTAGATACTACCATCTTTGATCTTTTGATTATAGAGAACTTGGCATAATCATCAATACCAGCATAAAATCTAATGGTAACATTAAGAGGCTGGGCTTTACTGATTATCCTATTTCTTATGTTATCATTATGAGAACCAATAAAATTGATAGAAGGTCTTTGATTAATTGGGATCATAGCAGTAGCAACTACTATATCATCTGGGCATTTAAAATCTAAATGCCGACCAATCCAAGTTATTTCATTTTCCTCTTCACAATCTACCTTATCAGCAGCAGTAGTATTTATACTTGGTGGCATTTCATGAAATACACCTTTAAAATCTTTAAGCCATTCTTTAGCCCCTTCCATAGTTGGGCCTGGATTGCATAGCACCACATTAGCTACTTCCAGTATACACTTCTTATACTCTGCCCAATATTCTTCTTGTGAGTCACTTCCACCTCTATACTGGCTAACAAAGTTTGGCGTCTCTAAAAGCATAGCATAACAAGGAAGTTTCCATTTCTTAGCATAATAGAATGACTCATATATCCTTGGAGCTGCTATAACTACTTGGATATTATTATTAGGGCATTTCATTAACCAATTAGTATCCAAAGTCTTGATGCTATGGATAAACTCTATCCTATCCCCAATATCTATGAATTTAAGATCATCTAAAAATCCTGGCAAGTTATCAGTTATGATAGTTACCTTATGACCCATATTAGCTAAAGTATATGCCAGCAAAGTAAGATGAACTCTACCACCAGAATAATGCTTTACATTATTCATCCATATACCGAAATGAATCATATTTGGTGGGGCTTGACGAGTAAAAGCTACCTGGCAAGAATTTCCATTAGTTTCAAAAAATTTGGCAATTGGGCCACGAGCAGTTTCTAAAGCGTGGCTTAATTCTTCAACACCTATAGTGGCTAAATCTTTATCATTGATGTGAATAGCTATGCCATTATCTTCTCTATCAAGTCTTGAAGCTTTTCCTAATGTAAGTATAGTTTTATTAGATTTAACATCAGTAGAACCTTTCACAGCATAATCATCTAGTGGTGCAGAACGGCGTTTAAGTTGACGTTCTGATAAACCCCTGACATTCTGTAGCATGTTAAATCCTTTCAAATAAATTTACACCAATTCATTTCTAATTAAGCTTAATATAATTTATAGTATATAAAAAGAAAAGGGAAACTCTGATAAGAGTT
>PDVH01000058.1_pt1 | contig 30515 bp, 22 predicted proteins | sample 1369781 | NCBI WGS metagenome assembly PDVH01 (sample SAMN07795378, study PRJNA414565) | Alkali sediment metagenome, whole genome shotgun sequencing project. | isolation source: glacial lake sediment | place: Bosnia and Herzegovina: Donje Bare Lake | collected 2016-06
TGTTGATGGATACCAGATTGTCTATTTCCCGAAGCAGATGAGGGGCGTTGATATAGGAGGTGGGATAAAAGACACAATCGGGGTTGCGCGTAACGAACTCATACATATCATGGTCTCCCATGCAGAAGCTTGCGACGGTCTTTCCCGTGTGGATCTTCTTCAATTTGTTCGTGACAATGCCTTCTCTTACGAGATGCGGCAGTCCCATGGGAAACATCTCCGTATGCACCCCCAGGTCTTTCTTCCCTTTATCTCTGAGGAGCCGGATGATGGCCTCCGGCAGTGTTCCTATCCCCATCTGCAGGCAGTCTCCGTCTCTTATGAGAGAGGCGACGTTTTCCGCGATGGCGAATTCTAAATGGGATGGTTCGCCCTTGCGCTTGAACTCTGGAATCGGGCTGGAATGTTCGACAAAGCAGTCGAACTCAGATATGGGCATCCAGTTATCACCATACACCATGGGCATCTGATCGTTGACTTCGGCGATAACCAGTTCTGCTCCTCTTATCATCTCCGGGGAAAAGAAGTTGGTCAGTCCCAGATTGACCATACCCGCCTCGGGACGGCACACGCAGACCATGGCCACATTACAGATGCGCCCCATCCGCTCGCCGGAATCAGAACTGTTGACAGTTTGATAATCCACATTTTTGCCCTGAGCCAGTTTCCGGTTTACGGGATTGAATAACAATGAACTGTAAGTAAAAGATTCCCTGACGCTGTTCATGAAATCAGGATCGTACAACTTCATCATCCTGATCGGCACGGCATCTACAATTCGGACGCCTTTCAATTCACCGGCCCGCGCCAAAAGGGCGTCCACAAGATGGGCCGTGGGTGCCCCCAATGAAAGGCCGAATCCCACCACGTCATTCGATTTCACTTTCTTGACAGCCTCTTCCACCGTCATGAGCTTGCTCTTATACTCATCCTGCCACGACATAAAAGTCCTCATTGTCCCTCCTCCTTCGTTTCCCTATTCTTTTGATTACAGGCCCATCATGCGACCTACGATTACCTTCATAACCTCTGTAGTACCTGCAAATATGGGAATAACCCTCACGTCTCTAGCAAAACGGCAAATCGGATATTCTTCCATGTAGCCGTAGCCGCCGTGAAGCTGCAAACAATCATAGGCTACGCGGTTAGCCATTTCTGAAATCCAGGCCTTGCCCATAGAAACTCTCTTAACAATATCTTTCTTTTCACAATAATCTAGAAGGAGAGAATCGAGGAAAGTCCGTCCCAGATCAATCTCTGTAGCCATCTCCACAATTTTGAATGTATTATGCTGAAAAGAGCTGATGGGCTTTCCGAAGACGGTTCTCTCCCTGCAATACTTAATGGTCATATCCAGCATGGCCTCCGCCATCGCCTGGGCCATAATGCACACCACGAGCCTTTCCGCCTGCAGTTTCTGCATCAGATAATAGAATCCCTGCCCCTCCTTTCCCAACAGATTTGACGCGGGCACCCTGCAGTCTTCGAAGTTCATCTCTGCCGTGTCCTGGCTGTGAAACCCCATCTTGTTGAGCTTTCTCCCCTTCTGGAAACCGGGGGTTCCGCTTTCGACACAGAGGAGACTGATACCCTTAAATGGAGGATCGGCATGGGGGTCCGTCTTTGCCACCACGATGACCAAATCGCAGTGAATGCCGTTGGAAATGAAAGTCTTCGCGCCGTTGATCACATATGAATCGCCGTCCTTCACCGCCGTAGCCCGGACCGCGGCGAGATCCGACCCTGTACCCGGTTCAGTCATGGCTATGGCCGTAACAATATCGCCTGTGGCACAACCGGGGAGCCACTTCATCTTCTGTTCTTCATTTCCAAAACTGTAAATGTAAGGAACAATGATATCGCTGTGCAGGCCCGCTATGAGTCCATGGCTTCCGATGTAGGCAAGCTCTTCAATGATAATAGCAGAGTATTCGAATCCCGCCCCGGAGCCGCCGTATTTCTCGTCAAGCCACGGGCAGAGAAATCCATTATCACCCAGCCTGTTCCACATTTCTCTGGGCACAATGCGATCCTCTTCCCACTTTTCTATGAAGGGGGTTACCTCCTTTGCCAGGAACTTTTTGAATGAATCGCGGAATATCTCATGCTCCTCTCCGAACAAACTCCTGCCCATATATATTCCTCCTCATTTAATTTTTTGGTTTTTCCAAGAAGTGTCGCCAAATTTACAAGAATTCTTCATACCCATGACGAGTCGGACTTACAAGAATATCCTGGCAGAGAGCCATCCTCAGATTCGCAGACGAACTCTTTACAAGAACAAGCTAATTCGCAAACGATTGCGGACGTGAATGTTTCATGCACTCGGAATTTGAGTCTTTAATTACAGGATGTGGCTTCAACGAATACATGAAAGACTACTGACTTTGGACAGTTTGAAAGGATGGTAAGTAACATTTACTTACCTCGTGTCTTTGAGTAATATATAGTCGGCAAGTTGTCAAGCTTTTTCTAAAATATTTTGCTTCAATAATACCTGGCATGTCTCAAGGAGGGAACGCATGCATTATCGAATGTATTTATATTTATAATTTAAAAAAATGGGACTTCTGGTCTAAAGTGTGTTACAAATAAAGCAATATTTTGGGAACGGTTTCAGATATGGCTCACTTTTTAGCCCAATTCACGGCGTTAAGATATCCTGGGATGTTACGTGGAAGCCCCGTCGGCATGATCTGATGCCGGAAGAAATAAGGAGAAAAGGAAGATGGAATTAGGAGATATGGTCGTTGTCGATCATCCCAGACATCCTCTTTATGGCTGTGAGGGTAAAATTATCGGAAAGAGGGGCAAGAGGACACCTGATGATCTTTGGATGCTGATCTATATTGTCTCAAAAATGCGTGACTATCTTGTCCCGCAATCGATGCTGCGTCTTATAAGAAATGAAGTGGATCGGACCCGGCTTCAATAACACGCCTGCCAAACAATGCTGCTCATAATGAAAAGGCTCAAATGAGCAGCATTTCAACCGGAAATGCCGGAAACTCTTTATCCCAAAACCGGATGTCTGAACTTTGTGGCAGGAACTAATTGCAGACGGTCATGTCGAGCGATGAGAGACATCCTAATGAAGCATACACAAGATTCCGCGCTCACGATCTGAATGACAATCTCCTGAAGCCACTTCGTATAACCTTTAGAATTTGACCTGTGGAGCGGCCTTGGCCTGCGGTGGCGCCTCAAAAAAGGCTGCGCTATGGAAACCGAACATTCCTGCAAATAGATTCCCCGGGAAGCTTCTGATCGCGATATTGTAAGTTTTTACTGCGTCATTATATCGCTTTCTCTCCACGGCAATCCGGTTTTCCGTTCCCGCAAGCTCATCCTGAAGACGCAAAAAATTCTGGTTGGATTTGAGATCGGGATACCGTTCCACCACAACCAAGAGTCTGCTCAGGGCGCCGGACAATTCATTATTGGCGCTGATCTTATCCGGCACATTCACCGCGCCGCCCACCTTTGCTCTGGCATTGGTAACTTCAACGAGGACATCTTTTTCCTGCTTGGCGTAACCTTTTACTGTCTCCACAAGGTTGGGAATCAGGTCGTACCGTCGCTGCAACTGATTTTCCACCTGCGCCCAGGACGCTTTTACGGTCTCATCCAAAGAAACGAAGGTGTTGTAATTGGAGTATAGAAAAAGTACAAGGACAAGAACAATTACTCCTGCAATAATAAGATTTCTCTTCCCGCTGGTCATGTCGCACCTCCCGATATTATCTGCAATTTTTTAAGAATCGCATTCGCTAATCTTTGCAGCCAGAGTGTTTTCATACACTCGCGCCGTCAACGATGGCGGATAGCTTTTCTATCTCCTTTACATAATCTATAAAAACATTTTTGATCTCGGAAGCGGCAATCCGGTCAATTTCTTCCTTGATATCTGCGCATTTCATGAAAATAACAGGATCAACAGAATATTCCCTGGCGACAGCACTGATTATATCCCTTCGTGCCTGGGGTATTTCAATTCTCTTAAGGTACAGGAGGGCTCTGAATATGGAGATGAATGCCGTGAAAGAGGCTTTGATGAGTTCGCGCATCTGCCGTTCCCGTCCTTCCGCTTCCATGAAGCCCCTCCTCAAATGAACCAACTTCCCCTTAAATTCTCTCTCAGCCTGCAAGCGGAGATGAGATGCATCGAAGGAAAGTCCACCGAGCACATCCTCACCGCTGACAAGGACATAATGTTTTTTCATAGAGAGAAACTCTATTGGATATGAATCACTGGAAGACAATATTTCCGCCTTCGTCATGAAAAGAGGAATTGCCGCCTTCCGCTTCCGCCACTGGGCAACAGTGCTGAAGGCCCTATCCAGATTATCGATCCCTCCTTCGGAGAGAACTATGAGAAAATTGAGATCTGATTTACCGGGAACATAATGGCCGCTTGCCCCGCTTCCATAAAGAATAATGGAAATTAGATCGCTGCCGAAAACATTCTTGAAGTCACCCGTGAACTCTTCAAAAATGTCCTCTGGATTTTTCGGTACCTTTGCCATGTCGATCACCTCTCGTCAGAAGTCGCCGCTCGCTCCGCCGCCCCCGCTTTCACCGCCACCGAAGCCGCCGAACCCGCCACCGCCAAAACTCCCAAAGCCACCACCGCCGCCGCCATAGTTTCCGCCTCTACCGGTAAATACCATGAGAAGAAGCCAGGGGAGCAGGTCCCTTCCCTGCCGCGTGCCCAAAAGTGAAACCAGTATCAGAACGAGGATGATGAGGGGCAATAGGCTGCCCTTCTGCCTGACTTTCTTTTCTACCGGCTGCTCAATGGGTAACCCGCCTGTGATGGATACATTGGCAGCTTTCGCCACAATAGAAGCCAAAGCGGTCACTGTATTGGAAAGTCCCTGACCGAAGTCGCCCTTCTTGAGATACGGAATTGCGTACCTGTCGCGAATTTCCCCAACGAGTCCGTCGGGGAGGATGCCTTCAACGCCGTATCCGGTTTCAATTCTGAATTTCCGCTCCTTCAGGGTAAGGAAAATCAAAACGCCCTTGTCTTCTCCTTTTTTGCCTATGCCCCAGGCCTTGTATAAGCGGTTCACATAATCGTTCAGTTCGTTATCCCCAATGCTTTCCACTGTGACAACAGCAATGGCAGTCCCTGTTTTTTCGAGGACCTCCTGAGCGAGAGCTTCCATGCGGTTTTTATAGTCCAGCGGGATCACACGGGCAAAATCATTGACAGCCCCAGCCGGTTTAGGAAAATTGTCTGCCGCCCATGATGCGGCGGCTCCACAAAGAAGTACAATAACACCAAGTGCGAGGAGAATTTTCCCGGTTCGTATGGAGTAAGACCGGTTGGCGGTATTCTTAGGATTAGACGTATGGGTACCTATTATTTTACGTTCCTGTACAAAGAGTTTTTCATAATGTAATGCCGGACCGTCTCAGGAACGAGGTATTTAATGGACCTACTCTCTCTTGCCCTTTGCCTGATATCGCTGGATGAGATGTCCAGGAAAGTAACACCCCTGAAATAAATGGCGTGCCCCGTAGGCCCCCTGAGACCCTTCACACTATCATCATCCTTAAACCGGGAAGCGAAATCGGCGGGAAGAATTGCTTCCAGACCCCTGTCAACGTAACCGGGTCTTGTCATAACGACAAAATTACATAAGAGCAGCAGCCTCTGCCAGTCTTTCCAACTCTGGATGGCATGAAATGCATCCTGCCCCAGGATGAAATACAATTCCAGATCCTTCATGTATTTCTTGAGAATGTAATCAACTGTTTCCACCGAGTAGGACTTGTCTTCACGCTGCTTCTCCACATCGGAGAATGTAAATACCGGGTTCCCTTCAATAGCCAGCTTAATCATCTGTTCCCGGTGATGAAATGATGTTATATCCCCATCTATTTTGTGCGGCGGTTTCGCAGCGGGAACAAAGATAATCCTGTTCAGATCAAAAATTTCGAGCACTTCCTCGGCGCATCTGAGATGGCCATTGTGTATTGGATCGAATGTGCCTCCCAATAATCCCCATTTCATGTTCTCACCTGTCCATTCCCGTAGATAATAAATTTTGTTGTTGTCAGCTCTTCCAGTCCCATGGGACCGAAGGCATGAAGTTTTGTGGTGCTGATCCCTATTTCTGCACCGAGGCCCAGTTCAAACCCATCGCTGAAGCGGGTGGACGCATTGACAAGGACAGTGGACGAGTTGACTTCATTTAAGAACCGTTGCGCATTTTGATAATTGTTCGTGACAATTGACTCCGTGTGCAGAGAACCGTACTTTTCAATATGGGCCACAGCCTCATCAAGATCATCGACGACGCGCACGGATAAAACGAGGTCGAGGTATTCCTGATACCAATCTTCTTCTTTTGCCTGTTCAGCATCCTTGAGGATTAGTCTTGTCCTGTCGCAACCTTTCAGGACGACGCCTGCTTTCTTGAAATGACGGGCAACCAATGGCAGAAATTTTCCTGCAATATCCTTATGGACAAGCAGGGTCTCCATGGCATTGCAGACTCCCGGACGCTGGGTCTTCGCGTTCATGCAAATATTTACGGCCATGTCAAAATCAGCGCCGACATCCACAAATATGTGGCAGACCCCCTTGTAATGTTTGATGACGGGAATCTTCGATTCATTGACAACAGCCCTGATCAGGTCTTCGCCCCCTCTCGGGATGATCACGTCTATATATTCTTCAAGCTGCAGCATTTCGCGGACTGCTTCCCTCTCGGTCATGGAAATAACTTGGATGGCCTCCTCGGGAATGGCCCGCTTCTTTAAGACGCTCTGAAGAATTTTGGCAATGGCAATATTCGAGTTTATAGCCTCAGACCCTCCGCGCAGGATGACGGCATTACCTGATTTGAGACAGAGGGCTGCTGCATCTGCAGTCACGTTGGGACGGGATTCATAGATGATACCGATTACACCCAGAGGGATTCTCATGCGGCCGACGAGAAGGCCATTCGGTCTCCGCCACATGGATGTTACTTTTCCGACCGGGTCCGGGAGACCGGCCACTTCCGTGAGACCTTTTGCAATGCCCTCGATTGTACTTTCGTTCAACACGAGCCTGTCAATCATGGCCGCGGAAAGGCCAATCTGCGTGGCTTTTTCAAGATCCTTTGCATTTTCCTTTATGAGAAGGCCGCTTTGCCTGATGAGCGCCTCGGCCATGTCGAGAAGGGCCCTGTCCTTTGCATCCGACGACAAGCGGGCAAGCACTGTGGCCGCTTTCTTCGCATTACCTGCTATTTCTATGACGCGGGACCTGATATCCATAAAATGTTTTCCCTGACTGTCGGCACATACTTTTTCGGCATGTTACCAACAATAGACGTTGACAAATCAGCCGGAGTTTATGTATTAACCGCCATCAAATTGAGCAAGCGGGTAAATCTATTTCAGATGCATTACTCTATCTAACGGCCGGAATACTGTCAAGGTCATTTGTGACAATTCCCGGTAAGTCTCAGTATATCTGTGAAACATTATACCCGATGCTGCAAGATTTCGAAGTCATCAACGGTTGATAAGAATGAACAGCATATGTATCAAAACGGGCAGGCGGGCCTATGAAATCATCCAGGATGGAGGCTTTCATTGGGACCGCGTTACGACCTATTTCTTTAATTGGGACCGCGTTACGACCTATTTCGCGCCGGCGACTGGTCCCCGATGGCTTCTGGCCCGCGGTTTCGACCTGACTCTCCTGACGAATGGCCTCCTCGGATGCGTCAGGGCGATGCACCTTGTCGGTTCATCGGCAGGGGCATTGCGGTTCGCTGCCTGGCTGCAACCTGAACCGGAAAAGAGTTACCGGACTCTTATGGAATCCTACATTGGCACGACCTACAAGAGAACCGATACTCCGGCCACTGTTCAGGAATCCCTCATAGGCATTGTAAATTCATATATTGAGGACGATGCCCTGCCCTTTGCACTGTCCAGCAAGAAGTATCGTCTTGCAATCATTACAGTCCGTGCTAAAAACCTTGTAGCTTCTGAATCGAAATGGGTACAGCAGCTTGGCCTTGGCGTAGGATTTCTTCTCAATGCCATTAAGAGATCATACATCCACTATTTTGCCGAGCGCGTTGTATTCTATAACGGGCCAAAACCTCCACCCTTTTGTCTCAAGCCGGGTTTCCGTGGAAGGTACATTCCGCTGAACGCGATCAATTTTAAATATGCCCTAGTGGCCTCGGGGGCCATTCCCATGGTAGTCGCCGGAGTCAGAAACATCTACGGGGCGCCTATCGGCGTATACCGGGATGGTGGTCTTATCGATTATCACCTGACCCACAACTATGCCCCGACAAACGATGACATCATACTGTTCTTTAACCATCAGGAGAGGATTATACCGGGGTGGTTGGACAAAAAGCTTTCCTATCGTCTGCCGCAAGCGGAACACCTTGATAATGTCCTGATGATCCATCCCTCGCAAGGCTTTGTAGCTCAGCTTCCGGGAGGGAAAATACCTGATCGGGACGATTTCGCGACGTTCATCGACGACCCTGCCACGAGGATTAAGAACTGGTGGAATGCGGTAGAACGTGCACGGCCACTGGGAGAAGAATTCCTGGAACTTATAGACAGCAAAAAGATCAAGAACGTTGTGGAAAAGATAGAAATTCAGTGAGGCATGATCGTAAGTGGACGCTGAAACTATCTCACGGCGAAATATTGACCGGCTGAAGCGAATCCTGACAAGCTGCACACTCTGTCCCAGGAAATGTCTGGTCAACAGGACAAGAGGTGAATTAGGATTCTGCCGTCTCACAGATGGCGTCACAGTAAGCCACGCCCTGCCCCATCATGGCGAGGAGCCTCCCATTTCAGGTACCCGGGGCGCCGGGACAATCTTCCTGTCTTCCTGTAATCTGAAATGCATCTACTGTCAGAACTATCAGTTAAGCCACGACATTTCCGGGGAGCTGACAGATGCCGAAGGACTTTCCAGTATCATGCTGGCGCTTGAGAAAAAGAACTGTCACAACATAGAACCTGTCACACCCACTCCCCAGATACCACAGGTCATGGAGGCCCTTCTTATCGCCCGTCAAAGAGGTTTGCATCTTCCCCTAGTTTACAATTGTGGCGGTTATGAGAACCCTGAGGTTCTGAATAACCTGGAAGGCATGGTGGACATCTACCTGCCGGACTTTAAATACGGCACGGAGAATGACGCCCTTGTCCTTTCCGGGGTGAGGGACTATGCGGTTCATGCCCTCCTTTCCATCAAGGAGATGGTGCGTCAGGTAGGAGAAGAACTTTTTTTGGAAGAGGGTGTAGCAAAAAAAGGGATTCTCATCCGCCATCTCATCATCCCGGGATTTATAGCGAACAGCCTGCAAGTTCTCGAATTAATCAAAAAGCATGTATCCCTTTCTGTACCTCTGAGCATCATGTCCCAGTATACGCCTATACCGTCTGTTAAGAATCATCCCCATCTGGGGAAAAGGGTTACACGTGAGGAATATGAGCTTGTCGTCAATCATGCCCTCGATATGGGTTTTGAAACTATCTTCACCCAGGATGTTGACGACAAAACGTTGGTTCCGGATTTCCGAAAGAAAGTACCGTTTGACTGGTCATAAATGTGATATAATTAATTGGAACTGGCAGTGCGAATATGCGATTGCTTCGCTATACCCGCAACGACAAATTAAGTATGGACATCAACTTGCCGTCATTGCAGGGAACGGCGCGGCAATCCCTCTTGCAGAAGTCGGTGTAAAAGGAAGAATTATATGCTTGATTTTTCCGGGTTCGGCAAGGTTCTCATTATTATCGGAGTCGTCATCGCAGGCCTGGGATTTCTTCTCCTGCTGGGAGCGAAAATACCGTGGATTGGGAGACTTCCCGGTGACTTCTATTACAAAGGCAAGAATTTCACCTTCTATTTTCCACTCGCCACAAGCATAATCATCAGTATCGTCCTCACGATTATCCTGATGTTCATCAGCCGCAAATAATAGCGCCCTTATACGTGTCGCAATACCTCTACGGAACAATATCTTATGTCAAGATTGCTCAATGCGTGCGGGATGACAGCGGCATGTGCTTACTTCTGCGATGACGCACCGCCAGAAAGTTCTATATCATGTCCGCGGCAACGATCTGTTATCTATGCCCAGAGGATGAGTCCGGTTGCTTGCTTGGCGGCAAGGTTCTTATGGTAAGGCAGTACCCTGATACCGTATAGATAGGGCCCATTGTGTTTCACAATGTATTCCGCCGAATATGTGAGGATCCCATCTGATCCCTTTTTAGCTATGCTCAACGGAATACAATCGGGAGAATCGGCAAATTCATACCCCTCCCTTCTTCCAATTATGAGTTCAACTAATATTTCTTCCGGCCCCACCTTCCCCGGATCTACCCTTGCGCTGATGATCAACGGCTGATCGACGAGAACCGTATCCCCGTGGACCCCTTCAATGCTGGCATCCAGGAGCCTGAGCGAGGAAAAACGCATAGGGATTTTGCGCCTCCAGTCCGCAAGCTCGCGCGCCAGTTTGTGCGCATCCGTATAAAGTTCATGTTCCCTCTCTGCCGTGGGCAGATACATATCGTTGTAATAATCCAGGAGCATCCTTTCCGTGTTGAACCTGGGCATAAGGGTTTGTAGGGATCTTTTAATCATGCTAATCCATTTTTCCGGCAGCCCTGATATTTCCCGACTGTAGAATGCGGGTATCACTGAATTCTCAAGTATTGCATAAAGCGACTGACTGTCCTCTTCGTCGGCATTCGCCTTCTCTTCAAAATATCCCTTGCAGACGGGCCCTATGGTCCAGCCATTGGTTCCATCGTAGCCTTCGCACCACCACCCGTCAGATACGCTGATGTTGAGTACGCCATTGGCGACAACTTTTTGACCGCTTGTACCGCTCGCCTCATAAGGTCTCCGGGGCGTATTTAGCCACACATCGACGCCTTGGACAAGGCGTCGCGCTATGTTTATATCATAGTCCTCAATGAAAAATATCTTGCCTCTGAACCTTTCATCTCTGCAGACATCTATAACTTTCTTGATAAGGCTTTTCCCCATGCCGTCATTGGGATGCGCCTTCCCGGCCATAATTACATGAACAGGACGCGTCGGATGATTTAGAATTCTATCAAGACGGTCCAGGTCAGACAGGAGCATGTCGGCGCGCTTGTAAGGTGCAAAGCGTCTTGCGAATCCTATCATCCGGGCAGCGGGATTGATTTTTGAAAAGAATTCTTCCCGCCACGTTTTCGTGTAACCATATTTCACCCAGTGCTTGGAAAGATATTCCCGCAAGAAATTGATGGTCTTTTGCTTGAGTTCATATCTTGTATCCCACAGCAGCGAATCGGGTATGTTCTTGACCTTTTCCCACGTTTCCGGGTTTCCCATGTTCTTTTCCCAATCTCCGAGATATGCATCAAACATGGATTGCATTCTCGGTGAGATATAGGACATGACGTGGACGCCGTTTGTGATGTGACGGATCGGGATATCCGATATGTTAAAACCCTTCCACACATCTCGCCACATGCGCTTTGACACTTCTTCATGAACATGACTCACAGCATTACTCATGTGGGCCATCTTCAAGGCAAAAATGGCCATGAAAAATGTTCTCTCTTCTCCACCCTCCTTCCGTCCCAGTTCCCAGAACTGAGACCAGGACATGCCCGTTTTCTTGATGAAACTGGAAAAGTAGTGTTCCATCAAATCCCTGGGGAACCTTTCAATGCCTGCTTCAACGGGGGTATGAGTAGTAAATGCCGTGCTTCCGCAAACGATCTCAATAGCCTCATCCAGGGAAAGGCCTTCCTCTGTCATCAGACCGGTTATGCGTTCGAAAATAAGAAAAGCGGGATGACCCTCGTTGAGATGATAGACACGCGGCCGGATGCCCAATTTCTTTATCAGCCTGACACCGCCCATGCCTAAGAGTATCTCTTGCTCAATCCTTATTCTCTGGTCCGCAGGATAAAGCCGCTCCGTTATTTTTCTGTCCTGAACAGTATTCCCCGGAACATCTGCATTAAGCAAGTACAGCGATACGCGCCCCACCTTGACTTCCCATATATTCGCATAGAGTGTTCTTCCAGGCAGTTCGAGAGATATCTGAACCTCATTTCCCATGTCGTCCCTGACGATTTGAACGGGCATCATGGAGAATTCATTATCCGGATATTCCTCTATCTGGATGCCGTTCTTATCAATAACCTGCTTAAAATAGCCGTTCTTATAAAGAAGACCGATGCCCACAAGCGGAATATTGAGATCACTAGCGGTTTTCAAATGATCGCCGGATAGCGTACCCAACCCACCTGAATAGATGGGAATGCATTCATGCAGGCCGTATTCAGCTGAGAAATAGGCAATCGGTGAAGACCATTTGATAGCCTGAGAGACCTTCACCCTTTCATCCGGAGCCCTGTCGTTCATGTATTCGTCGAACTGCTGCATGATCTTATTATACATTGTCAAGTAGCTGGGGTTTTCTGACGCCTCCAATAACTTTTCCGGTGATACATTCTCCAACATCCTGACAGGGTTATTTCCCATTTGCTGCCATACTTTGGGATCGAGAGAAATATATAGACGGCGGGCCTTGGGGTGCCATGTCCACCATAGATTATAGGCTATTTCCCGCAGCCGCTCAATATTTTGGGGAAGATTCACCACTGCGGTAAACGCGCGAAAATGAGGCTGTGTAGATACACTGCCGGCAAAGATATGTTTTTTTTCCATCCTGTCTATCAAGGCGAGCTTTTCTGCGCGTTCATGGGCAGCGGCGATGGCTCGATCATATGCCTGGAGGTAAAACTTGAATAAGTCTTTCCAGTTTGCCTGCAGGGCTACGCGCCTGGCGCTTTTTCGCCTCTCTTCAATTTCGTGATCAGTCCAGGAGAGAAATTCCTTGAAGATATTATATAGATTCTCTTCGATTAACTCGATTTTATGACCCTTGCGTTTCAAGAGGATAACGCCGCTGTTCTCACCTGCCTTTTCCTGGACCCAGAGTCCGAAACCAGCCTGATCGGTTGTTATCGTGGGCACGGAGTGGGCAACGCACTCGAGGGGCGTATAACCCCACGGTTCATAGTATGACGGGAAAACGCCGAGATCGCATCCCGAGAGGGCTTCGTAATAGTTCATGTTGATCAAGCCATCATGACTATTTAAGTATGCCGGGTCAAAGATGACGTGAATCCTGTTTTGGGGCGTATTCATAAGTCCCAATCTGTTGCATGTCTGTAAAATAGGATCGGATGCCTCATAGTGGAGCCTGTGGGTGGCAATGTGAGGGTTGCCCGGTTCCGCTCTTCCCGGCTCGTGCTGCAGGATGGTAATCAAATCCATATGTCCTCCAAGGACGAAAAGACAGGCCAGAACCTCTTCATCTTTGGTCATGTCCTTCTCGAGCCGGCTCAGGGCATTTAGAAAAATATCAATGCCCTTATTGTGAAACTCGTAACGTCCCGATATGATCAAAATCTTCGTACTCGAAGGAAAATCTTTTCTCAAGAACCTTGAAGCGGCAGCCAGGAGTGTTTCCCTTGATTTTAACGCCGGCGCTCTGTTTACGGTGAGATCAAGAATGTGGTCCACATCAAGACCGTTGGGAGTAATAACATCCGGGTACCTGCCAAGAAAATTTTTTGCTTCAGAGGCGGTTATTTCACTGACTGTCGTGAAACAGTCTGCCTCCCTCGCAGAGGCCACTTCCATGGAATACTTTGCTTTGATATTGTGGGCGCTCGCTTCTGTCAGCGGCGATATATTGTCCATGACTGTGTATATGTCCACCCCTGAACCCGCCAGGGTTCTTCCGAGAATCGTTGCATGTGTCGTAAATATGGTGCCTATTTCGGGAACCTTCTTTTTCACGCACAGAAGGCCCGCTCCGCACATCCATTCATGAAACTGCGCAATTGCCGAAACGCCGTGCGGTCTGGCCATCAGATTATAAATTGTTTCGATTACCTCACCGCAGGCATAGCTGAACATCACCGGTTCCACGTAGTCCCATCCGCCAGCTATGGAATCTATGCCGTAATCCTCCCAGAGTCTGTAGAGCAACTGGTCCTTGTCATACTTCTTCCCGAAATTGACTAGAATGACCTTCGGCTCTCCGGGAATTTTCCACCTGCCAAAACGGCAAGGGATTTCCTTGATGGCCGTGCTTTCCCTGATCTTTATCCAACAATCCTCATCAGTTTCTTCAAAATCAGGGTTGGTCTTGAGATCAGGTCCCAGCAGAAAGTACCTTTCACCATAGTTTCGAATGGCCTCCCTCATCTTGCTGGCAATAACGGTATATATTCCTCCTACCTTGTTGCATACCTCCCAGCTGACCTCAAATAGATAGCCTTTAGTTTGCCTTTTCATGAATTACGCTCCTCTTTCTTGCCTAAGTATCCGGAAAAGTCGTCGATGATATTCATATAGTTGATATACGCATCATAGGGTGACCCGTATGGATTGGAATGTCTATGGAGATCCCCGCCGGTACGCATGTAAAAAAAATGATCGGATGCCTGAAGCATGCGCCAGGTGCGGAGAAATGTCGCGTTTTTCCTACGCCGCACTTGCGACTCCATGCTGTACAATACATCAATGGCGTCCTTCTGCAATGCATTGCCCAAACGCGCATCCAAATCCCTTTCAGCATCTGCCCATGAGATATAGTCCTCAACATGGAGTTCGTCCACAGGACTGTAGTCTCGAGCAATCTCCAAAGGGGTCTGAAACCTGAAATCGGGATAGTTCAGAATTTCGCGGGGCAGGAGATGGAGGAAGTCGAATATCCCTGTTTCATGCGGGTTATGTTCACCAAAGGTCTCATAGTTCATGAATAGGTTTATGACATCCCCGGTATCGTTCATACTGTGAATCCAGTTAGCATATTTATCAGCCAAGAATGGATGTTCAGACCACTTCGGATCCGAAAAATCAAAGGCAATATCATCGGAGAGACGGTAGTTTCTCAAGAGCAGTTTCAGACTCTTACACCCTGAGGGCCGATAGACATAGTTGGGAGACCGCCATCCCAAAATCTTGTCTGCCCCTTCTGCCAGAATGACGCGGTATCCCATTTTTTCTGCGCACTTTGCGAGGGCGCTGTTATAGATGAGCTCAGTGTGACGAAGTGTCTTGGGAGTTTGACCAAAGAGGGTCTTTATCTTCTTCTTATGCAACATGACTTGCTCTTTGAATTCCCGGACAGAATAGAGATATGCGAGGGAATGGTAATAAGTCTCACTTATGAACTCCACACATCCCGTATCGGCAAGTCGTTTAAAGCTTTCAAGAACGTCGACACGATGTTTTTCAAATTGATCAAGGAGAACGCCTGTTATCGAAAAAGCTACCCGGAAATCTCCTTTGTAGCGTTTGATCAAATCAAGCATGATGCGGTTGGCCGGAAGATAGCATGTTTCAGACGATCTGTGGAGATTCTTGAGGTTTATTTCCGCATCCTCGTAAACATGGTCATGGTCAATATCGAAAAAAGTATAGTGCTTCAGCCAGAGAGGCTTATTGACGTGAAAGAGAAGACAGATGCTTGGCATTTCCCCACCTTTTCAATGCAATACGAGCCGGTAGATATCGATGATTTTTTCGGCAGCTTTTTCCCAGTGAACACTTCGTAATTGTTCACGCGACCTATCGACAATCTCCGCTACCAGGCTCGGGTATCTTAAAATAGCGATTATCTTATTGGCGATTTCATCAACATCCCAGAAGTCTGCTTTTAAAGCATGATCAAGAATCTCTGCTGCACCAGACTGCCTGGACATAATGACGGGCACATCGTAAACCATTGCCTCCAGAGAAGATATGCCGAAAGGCTCCGACACGCTGGGCATGACATACACATCGCTCATGGAAAATATACGCTCAACTTCTATTCCTTGAAGAAAGCCGGTAAAGTGAAAATTTTTTCCTATATGAAGCTCGGCTACTCGCTCGATCATGCGGGGCATCATATCTCCCGCACCTGCCATGACGAATGTCACTTGCGGAAATTCCTTCAAGACTCTCGCTGCCGCCTCTACAAAATACTCTGGGCCCTTCTGAAATGTAATCCTGCCCAGAAAAAGCACAATCTTTTTGTCAGGGTCCTTTTCCCAATGGTAGACCCGTGGCGCTTCATCCCGCGAAACGGCGTTATGAACTACAGATATCTTGTCGGGATCAATACCATAGTGTTTGATAATTAAATTTTTTGTATAATTGCTCACAGCAATAACATGATCGCACAACACCATGCCGCAACGCTCCAGAAAATAGATATCCTGATTGACGTGTTCGCCGCTTCTGTCAAACTCCAGAGAATGAATCTGAAGAACCAGAGGCTTCCCGCTGATTTCCCTGGCATAAAGACCGGCAAATACAGTCATCCAGTCATGGGCGTGGATGACGTCAAACGAGTGATCTCCGGCAATGACACCGGCCGCCCTGGCATACCTCATGACCTCAGCAATCAGGTTTGGACCATATGGCCCTGGAGCTCCTAAGACGCGGAGGCCCTCCGTTCCCAAGCCTTCCTCGTATGGTGACAGGTCAAAATATCGTCGCTGCGACTTTTCATACTCGCCCTTACTTAGATATGGCCTAAGAGTTGAATTAATTAGCCTAATATCAAGCCCGGAAAAGATACTTATGGAGCCGAAATCCTGCGTACCCACGGGGATTGCGGGCGCTGAAATCAATTCCACGTGCGATGGAAGAGCTTCACCTAGCCATCCCGGAATGACAAAGGATATCTTATGACCGAGCCCCGCGAGCGCCTTTGTGATACCGAAACAGGCCGTTCCGAGACCGCCACTCACATGGGGCGGAAATTCCCACCCGAACATAAGGATTCTCAAGGCTCTCGGCCTCCTTAGCATAAAACAATTATGTGTCTGTACCGGAATGTTATGACAGGGGTGACTCTTGCACGATACCGCTGAAATATACTTTTGCTATAATGTCATAATGGAAGGTTAAAGTAAACCAGAAAATCCTTTCATTAATATGCCATCGAATACCTTAACGGGAATTTAGTTATCAGGAGTATCATTGAGAAGCATGTACAGTCTGATTAGTCCCGCAGCACTCCAGGCCTGCGAAATGCACCCGTTAGGGCGATGGGGAACGTCGCCATCGAAGATTTCAGATATGCAACCTATGCCGGCTTCCTTCATATGGTTGCGAAGAAATGCCCGAATGTAATCTAATAGAAATGTCTTTGCCGCCGCTGTATCTTCCGTGGCCTTGATATATGCCTCGCCGAAATGTGCTATCAGCCAGGGCCACACAGTGCCTTGATGATAGGCCGCATCCCTTGTCAATCCATCGCCTTCGTACCGCCCTTTATAGCTTTTATCTTCTGGTGAGAGGGTTCTTAGACCAACCGGGGCAAGGAGGTGATTCTTGACTTTCTCGACCACGCCCATCCATTTAGCTGCATCCAATGGCGAATAGGGAAGCGAGACGGCCAGAATCTGATTCGGCCTTATGGCCCGATCAAGAAAACCATCGCGGAACACATCACCCAGATAGGCCTCGCCTTCGATCCAGAAGGTATCGACAAAGGACTTCCTTATCTTTGAGATGAGGTCCCGGAAAGAAAACTCATGATCATCAAAAAGCCGTGCGAGTTCCTGGGCAAAGCAGATGGCGTTGTACCAGAGGGCGTTGATCTCTACGGGATACCCCCATCGCGCTGTGGCAGGCTTGCCTCTCACGGTTGCATCCATCCATGTTATATGCGTACCCTTATCACCTGCGTGGAGCAAACCGTTTTCTCCCATATAGATATTGAATGCCGTACCATCCATATACCCTTTCAGAATCCTTTTCATGACCGGCCACATCCGGCTCTTGATAAACGTTATTTCGCCGGTGTACTTCAGCATCTGTTGAATGGACCAGAAATACCACAAGGACGTATCAACTGTATTGTAAGCATTTTCCATCTCATCATCGGAGAAATAATTGGGCAGAATGCCGTTCTTTTCATATGCGCTCATTGAGTCGAGGATGGCCATCCCCTCCTCAGAACGGCCGCTCAAGAATGTCAGACCCGGAAGCGAGATGAGCGTATCGCGTCCCCAGTCGCCGAACCAGTGATATCCGGCAATGATAGCCGGCCGGCCTGACGGTGAATTGACGAGAAACTGCCGACCAGAAGTAAGGAGGTTTCGGACGTGAACTCTATCCTCCTCATTTTCAAACTTCTCCGCCATCTTCTCGTCTTTTGACGCCTCCTTAGCGCGCCTTGCCGTTTCCGTCATCCATATTTCTTCCAACTCTTCTCGGCAGACGTCCGTCGATGCAGAGATGATGACCGCACTCCCCTTTTCAATGAGAATCTCGAAAATGCCTGGACAAAAAAGATCCTCATGCCAGTCAAAGCCCCTGTCTTTCTCTCTCTTATATTCAAAATTATTGTGCCATACAGGAGAAGGTGAAAATTTCACCTCTACATTCGTTTGCATAACTATGGGAGGCATACCGTCATAAGGACTTAGTTTGAATCCTTTTTCTGCCTTGTTGGCTTCCGCCCGAAGGAACGAGTTCTCTTTAGTCAATGCATGGTAACCCCTGAATGCAACGAATGGTCTCAGGCGTAAGAGGCCCGGAGACTGACAATGTTCGACATCATACCTGATGAGTACAAGATCTTTCTTATGGATCATCATGATTGCCTTATGAATGCGAATTCCATCCGCTTCATAGATAAACCGGGGGGAATAATCCAGGCGAAATTCCTTCAGAAAATGTTTCTCCTGGGGGAAAAAGAAACCGGGATATTGACAGCATGAAAGGAAGTTTTCTTTTCCGCCTGCAACAACCGCGTCTTCGATCCACGAAAGGAGGACATGCCTCCCCTTCGGTCTCCTGAGGTTTGCCACTAAAAGGCCGTGATATTTTCTTGTATTGCAAGAGAGTATCGTACTCGAGGCATAGCTCCCTAATCCATTGGTATCAAGCCACTCCAAGGTCAATGCCTTTTCAAGATTCGAGCACGAATGATCATCAATGACAAATCGTTTCATATGTGTCATCTCTCAGCGAAGCAAATGGGAAACCCCCAAAAAGCCCGCAGGGAACAAAATAACTTATGGCTATTCAGGACAGAAATAATGCCATATTGATGCAAACCTGTTCTTAAAAAAATTACAGTTACCTCGTAAAAAATCAGAAATTAGCTGGCGAAGGGACGGCGTTACCATCAATCATGGCATATTGAATACTTCTACGCCTGTTGGGGGCTTGAAACTAAAAAGCTTATCGTCAAGATTGTTGTTGATTCTTATATCTGAGAGCTTGATACGGGTAACATTTCCATACAGGTCTGCAAAACTGCATTGTATGATCTGAAAGTTTTCCTTATCTATGGTGATATAAAACTTATCGACGCCTGTGTCTGAAACCTTAGGAATAAGGGTGAGGAGATAATTCCCATTCCTATCCACATTATCAGGCTTTGAAAAACCTACATGAAAATCTTCGCTCAGCTTGCCTATACCTGAAAGAAATTTTACGGCCAGCCTCGACTTATAAATATTTTCCGTATCCTGTACGTATGCAGCACGGTCCTCCGGTATATACAACCAGGCTTTCTTGGGGTTGATGATTAGTTTTTTTTCCTTTGGTTTCGAATAGACCCACAACATTCTTCTGGGATTTTTTACATAAACAACCCCTTCTTCCCTTTCCGTCTTATTCACTGATTTAATCGTCACTTCCTGTATGAACTGAGCTTTTATGTCCTGTGTTTTTTCATATCTCTCCTGCGCTTTCGCAATTAACTCATCGAGAGGCACGGACTCCCCGAATGATGTCCCGGAAGCAAAAAATAGAAGAATATTAAATATTATTGCTATCTCTAATGAATAACGATTACTGCGGTTGCATTTTTTTTTCATTTTTTTACCTTAAATGAGAACAAGAATGGCATATTTTTTTCCAATAGTTCATATCTCGCCAAAAGCAATCACTAAGTAGAAGAAACTAAGGGCTACTTATCTATCATATTGTAATTGCTGAACTTATTCAATGCCTAAATACTATGCAATGAGGTATTAAATTGTCACAATTGAGGACTTACGTATGTTATCAACATGTTTATCAACAGTCTTTTCCACACTTCTGTGGATTTCAACCGCAAGTGCTTGTATCAAGTGGAATGTCCTTCAAAATACGTATCTCAGTCCGATATAGGTACCCTCCAGCCAAAGGGATCATCTTTTTCGCCGTATTGTATCTGAAGAATTTCGTTGTATAATTTTTCAGTTAGGGTCCCTATTTTTCCTCCGCTTATGGCTGTAGGCCTACCTTTGTAAAAGATCTCTCCTATGGGCGAAACGATAGCCGCTGTCCCGGATGCAAAAGCCTCCTTCAGTGTGCCTTTGGCGGAGGCATCCATAATCTCATCTATTGATATGGGTCTTTCGGAAACGGCAATATTCCACCTCCTGGCCATCTGAATCACCGAATCCCGGGTCACACCGGGTAGGATGCTTCCTGTCAGAGGCGGTGTAATCAATTCATTCCCGATGAGAAAAAAGATATTGCTTGTTCCCACCTCTTCAATATATTTTCTTTCAATGGCATCTAACCAAAGTACTTGCGTAAATCCCTTTTCAGCGGCTAATTTGCTTGCCAACAGACTGGCAGCATAATTGCCCGCGGCCTTAATGTACCCTATGCCTCCCCGCACGGCTCGGACAAACTCTTCATCCACATAGAGGCTCGTCGGACTGAATCCCTGGGGATAGTATGGACCGACGGGACCTATGACAATGAAAAATATGTATGCATTGGCGCTGTGCACGCCCAGAGCCGCTTCCGTGGCAATCATCGTCGGCCTAATATAAAGGGATGCCCCACGGGATCGAGGCACCCAATCCTTGTCGATGAAAACAAGTTTTTTCAGGGCCTCCATAAACAGATCGGGATCGATCCGCGGCATACAGAGCCTATCTGCGGAGTTATTCATCCTTTCTATATTCCGGCCTGGTCTGAAGAGGAAGAGTTCGTTGTTCTTTCCCCGGTACGCCTTCAGTCCTTCAAATATTTCCTGTCCGTAGTGAAGGCACATGGCCGTGGGATCAAGGGACAAAGGCCGATAGGGTTCTATCATTGGGTCATACCAACCACGATCCGAATGATATTTCATTGTAAAGATGTGATCCGTGAATATTTTGCCGAACCCCAACTTTGATTCGTCCTGAGGCTTAGCCTTCATTTGGTCTGGTTTAGCTCGAACTATCTTAATCTCCATACACTTATCTCCCTCCTTGCAACAGTGTCGGATAGACAGAGTTTCTTATCACTAAATCATTTTTCTATCAAGACTTCTGTACTGGATGGCCTCAGCTACATGACTGGAGCGAATCTTCTCATCTCCTTCAATATCCGCAATGGTTCTGGCAATCTTCAGCACCTTGGTATAGGCCCGCGCTGAGAGCCCGAGTTTCTCTATGGCCATTTCGATCAGTTTCTGAGATTCATCATCGACAGTGCAATATAATTTTATCTCTTTGTCTGACATCCTCGCATTGAATTGCATGCGACCGTCGGCAAATCTCCCTTTCTGCATTATCCTTGCCCGTTCTATTCTTTCTTTGATGGCTGCGGACGGTTCGCCGGAAGACCTTCCTGTAAGGTCCTTATATCTTACTGACGGGACCTCGATATGAATATCTATTCTGTCTAAGAGAGGGCCCGATATCCTCGCCTGATACTGGCGGATCTGCTGTATTGTACATCTGCAGGCCCTCGTCTGATCGGTATAGTAACCGCAGGGGCAGGGGTTCATTGCCGCCACAAGCATGAATTTCGCCGGATATGTGGCAGTAATGGAAGACCTTGTTATCGTAACACGTCCATCCTCTAACGGTTGTCTCAATGCTTCAAGGACATTTCTTTTGAATTCCGGAAGTTCATCGAGAAACAAGACACCGTGATGAGCCAGGCTTATTTCTCCCGGTCGGGGAGTGTGTCCTCCCCCTACGAGCCCGGCATCTGAAATTGTATGATGGGGGGCTCGAAATGGTCTTGTCCCCAAAATTGTCTCTTTCTTGCTTAGCAGTCCTGTGACGGAAAATGTCTTTGTAATATCAATGGCCTCAGGAAAAGTAAGGCTGGGAAGTATGGTAGGTAGGCGCTTTGCCAACATCGTCTTTCCTGAACCCGGGGGACCTATCATTATTATATTATGACCCCCCGCTGCGGCAACTTCCAATGCCCTTTTTGCGTGCTCCTGACCGCGAATCTCGCTGAAATCGCAGGGATAATTACAACTCTTACTGAATAGATCGGTTAGATCAAGTGTCAACGGTTCAATTTTCTTCCGGCCGTCAAGAAATTCAACGACATCGGAAAGGATATCGACAGGAATGACCTCGATACCTTCCACCATGGCGGCTTCGTTGGCGTTTTCTCTCGCCACAATGATACCCCTCTTTCCCATCTCCTTTGCCAAAAGGGCCGCGGAAAGGACTCCATCAACCCCCTTGATGCTTCCGTCCAAAGACAGTTCTCCAATAAGGATGTAATCGAGGGCATGCTTTAGCTCAATACAGCCTTCGCCTGTCAAAATGCCTACTGCAATGGGAAGATCGAAGCCGGTTCCTTCTTTTCTAATGTCGGCAGGTGCGAGATTTACGGTAACGTGGTTCCTGGGGAATTTATAGCCGGAATTTTTTATAGCTGCCTTGATTCTGTCTTTGCTTTCCTTGACAGCGACATCGGGAAGTCCCACCGTTAAGAATTGAGGAAGTCCCGGTGATATATCTACCTCCACATCGACTGGATACGAATCCACACCGACAACGGTGCTGCTGATTACCTTTACAATCAATTCGTGCGCCCCGAGACTTTCTCAAGAGTGTGCGAAAATATTATAAAATAACTTTTTTCATAGCAAGAAGTTTCTTTCGGAAAAGTATTTTCTTAACTTTCTTGACTGGGGAAAGAGGCTATGCTAATTTCGGCACAACTTCCCGCTCAAGAGGTTCAAAAAATCAGTATGACTAAGTTCTCCCACCTCGACGAAAAAGGCAAGGCTAAGATGGTTGATGTAACGGCAAAGGAACTGACCGTACGAAAGGCCGTTGCCCGGGGGAAGGTCCTGATGAAAAAAAATACGCTGAGGCTCATCGAAAAGGGAGAAATACCCAAAGGGGACGTCTTTGTTGTTGCCAAGATTGCGGGCATCATGGCAGCTAAGAAAACAAGCGAAATGATCCCCATGTGCCACCCCTTGGAATTGACAGGCATTGACATCGCCTTTACGAAAAATGAAGATCTGGGTGAAATAACAATTGAAGCGACAGTGCAGACTGTGGGAAGAACAGGGGTGGAGATGGAGGCCATGACCGCTGTCAGCGTGGCGGCTCTGACAATTTATGATATGTGCAAATCTGCCGATAAATACATGGTCCTTTCAGACATCAAATTAATAACAAAACATGGCGGCAAGAGCGGTCTCTTCGTTAGAGACACGTAAATGATATATCCGCATCTATCTTCCCATAGAAGCTATGTACCAAAACGTCTACAGAATAAGAAGATCGTTTTTAGTTCCCTTCTTCGTTGATTTCATTCTCCTCTTCTTCCTTCTCCTGCTGTCTTACTTACAGGGAGGTTCGAATTTAGAAAGAATATTACTTACGGCAATTTTTATACCCGTTCTTTATGTTCTCCTCGAATCTTCATTCCGCATAGTCCAAACGGGAGACCAGGGCATCATGATCAGGAAATTCATGCGGAAAAAGGAACTTCGCTGGGAGGATATCACTCATATTGGCGCTCTGATCTTGAGAAAAAGGGTATATCTCCTATTGACTACGGTGAAGGGATTCTATATTGTATCAAATGCTTATGAAAAGTTTTCCGCTCTCGTTAGTGATCTTGTCAGTCACATGGACAATGAAAAGGTGGAAGAAGAAGTGAAAAGACAGATGGAACATCCTGCAAAGAATGTGTCGGATATCATTATGACATGGTTTACGGCTATGTTTCTTGCGGGAATTATAATAATCAAACTTTTTGCCTCGTAAATTTTCTGATCTTGTAAAAAGTCATAACCTGGGTTAAAAGTCATCAAACTTTCTTCACGACAAGGGCATGAGAGAAAGGGCTCGTCCTTATTATGAAACGCAAAAAAACAAAATCTGTTGCTGCCGATCAAAGTGTTCAGGCAAAGCCATATGCGCTTATTGAAGAGACTATGGAAAAAAAGCTTGAAGACATTTCTATAGTCCTCTGTTCAGTGGGTGACGGGAAAAAAAGGAAAAGCAGATTGCACGAAGAAGTTCTGATCATGGTTGAAAGATGTCTTTTCAAAATTGCCCTCAAGCGGAATGGTCATGTCAAGAGTGCTGCAGCCAATTACCTTGGAATCAACAGAAATACGTTCCAGAAAAAAATGGCCAAGCTGGGCATCAGTCGTGAAAGCAAAAGTTAGCCTGTCACATAACATAGTTAAATTGATGGAAAAGGGGGTCCATATACCGAGCCCCTTTTCTATTGATGTCGGGGAAGAAATAGCTCTGGAGAGGATTGCCGGCGACGGCGTAGCCATCTATCCCGGAACCAGGATTTACGGGCCAAAAACCCTGATCTCACGGGGAACCAAGCTGGGGTATGAAGCACCGGCAACCATCGTCGATTGTCAAACCGGACCGCACGTTGAACTTAGAGGAGGGTTTTTCAAAGCATCTGTCTTTCTGGAAAAGGCAGCCGTGGCATGCGGCGCGCAGATCCGTGAAGGATGTATTTTAGAAGAAGAGGCTAATGCTAATCATACAGTTGGATTAAAGCAGACCATACTTTTCCCATTTGTAACCCTGGGCAGCCTCATCAATTTTTGTGACTGTTTCATGGCAGGTGGAACAAGCCGGAAAAATCACAGCGAAGTTGGCAGTTCATATATACATTTCAATTACACACCAAATCAGGATAAGGCCACACCTTCGCTCATCGGCGATGTACCCAGAGGCGTTATGTTGAACCAGCCGCCCATTTTCTTGGGGGGTCAGGGAGGTCTGGTCGGTCCTGCCAGAATCGGTTACGGCAGCATAATTGCGGCAGGCGTAGTTTGCAGGAGGGATTATCCTCAAGGAAATAGAGTAATAACGGAAAGTGACGTCTCTACCCGCGACAAATCCTTGCGAGTGGGTTTTTACAAGAGTATCAAGCATCGCGTCTATAATAACATCTGTTACATCGCCAACCTCTTAGCCTTAAGACAGTGGTATATCCACGTTCGGCAACCTTTTTTCCGAAGGGAAGATATGGGTGGGGAACTTTATGCCGGGGCCATGGACAAATTTGAAATTGCCATTGATGAAAGATTGAAGCGATTCAGAGACCTCTCTGGCAAAATGGAAACATCAATAGAGATGGGCAAGAATATCGTAAAAAAGGGCACACAGGAAAAGCTTCTTAAACAGAAAAAGGAGTTCAGCGAAAATTGGCCGCAGATTGAGGAGACTTTGACCTCTGGGAAAGAAATAACTGTTGATCTCACGAACCGGCATTCATTCATCGAAGGCATTCATAACAAAATGAAAGATGAAAACGATTACATAAGAGTCATTCAGGGCCTGGATAGAGATGAGTCAATCATCGGAACGGCATGGCTACAGAACATCGTAGATCACATCATCCGTATGGCATTAATACATTTGCCATCCTGCAACTCCTGACGTCCTCAATTAAATGAGATTGCGACTTTGACGAGTATTATATGCAGATATTGAAACAATGGCACGCTGAAATAGTCAGCTACCTTATAAAATGGAAGATATATGTAGGAGTTGATATTTACAAGGCTCCGAAATACTCCATCGTATTTTTCCCGTTAGTTCCTGATGTCATCTGCTGCGGGTTCGCCGGCATCCTGGCAATTAAAGGGGTTGGCAAACGTGAAGAAAGCAATCTCATAAAGAAGCTTGCCCAACTCTTCCGGAACATCAAGAAAAATGACATGAAGGCGCTCTCTACGGGTTCTGCAAGACCGGGCCAATATCTGGGGGGTGACCGACATCTGGAAGAAATGGAAAAAACGCTTTTCCAGTTAAAGACAGAAGTCGCATTTCAGGAAATCTATTTCAAACCCGTCACGGCCGGACAACTTTCAGACCTTACGAAAGAGATGAAGGCATTTTTCCTGGACGAAGAAAAATGCCTTGAAGAAAACGCCGGCAACTTTCCGACAGAGGAGACGGAAACTATAAACAGCAAACATATCCTGATGAAGGATATTATCTGGGGTCTCGAGAAAGACGTGCTCGAGAATATAGAAAAGATCAGGGGGCTGTCGGGAGCAGGCGGCGTCAACGAAATATCTCGCGAATCATTTGCAAAATACAAGAGGATGAATTTTCTTCTGAACTGCCTCGACAGGTTGGAGGTAAGGGGAAGAGATTCGGCGGGAATACAGGTATCCTTCAGGCTTCCTGATACGGCCTCATTTGAGAATATTTTAAGCACCCTCAAAGAAAAAGGCCTTTATGATGATTATTCCACGAGGATCCGTGCGGGCGATCTCATCAATGGTTCAATCTGTCTCTCTCATGCGATCCCGTCCAAGGGTAGTCCGCAGGGCAAAGGGGTTGATCTCGCGTTCGTGTACAAGACATCATCCATCATCGGCGAACTCGGTCAAAATGTCAGGAATCTTAGAAAATTCATCTCCTGCGACAAAGTATTCTATGAATTGTCCAAGGAGAAGACAGAATTTGAGACGTCTATATCCCACACAAGATGGGCATCAGTGGGTTCCATTACGGAAGAAAACTGCCATCCGATTAATAACTTTACCATGAACAGAAACAGCGGCCATGAAGATGCTGCATGGCCCGAGATAATGAAAGACTACCCTTTCTATGGCGAGGGAAGCTGGTTCATTAACGTTATCCTTAACGGAGATATAGACAACTATCAATCCCTCCGAAATGCAATTGAAGAGGGAGAAGACCTCATTGCTCCGCATATTACGACTGACACCAAGATTATCCCCCTGCAAATTGAAAAGCATCTCTCTGCCGGTCATGATCTGGCTCACGCATTCAGATTGGCCGTAAACGACTTTGAAGGTTCCCATGCCATTGCCATGACTAGCAATACAGAGCCGGGAAAAATGTTTCTTGCCCTCAGGGGCAGCGGGCAATCCATTTATGTAGGCCTTGCCCCCGAGGAGTATATATTTTCATCAGAACTTTATGGCCTCGTAGAGGGCACTCCTTTTTTCCTGAAGATGGACGGCGAAAGACTTTCCTCAGCCGATGATCCTGAAGCGTCAGGCCAGATATTTATCCTTGAGCAGAACTCTCAAGGGGGTCTTTCGGGAATTAGAGCGCTTTTCTACGATGGGACTTCTTTAAGCATCGGAGACGATTCAGTGCAAAAGGCAGAAATTACCACCCGTGATATAGATAGGGGTGATTATCCGCATTATTTCCTGAAAGAAATTTCTGAAGCAACGCTCTCTGTTAGAAAGACCTTGCGCGGCAAATATAAAATCTCGAAAATAGAAAGCGGAAGATACAGAGTTACCTTCAATCTCGGTAAGGATATCATACCGGAAAAATTCAGACAGGCCTTCACCGGTGGCGGGATCAAGCGAATTATCGTAATAGGTCATGGCACTGCCGCTGTTGCCGGAGAGGCAGTTGCCAACGGCCTGGAACGATATCTGAAAGGCACTCACATCAAAATTGATGCCAAGGTAGCATCGGAATTGAGCGGCTTCTCTATGGAGGATGACCTGAAAGATACGCTAGTCGTCCCTATCACTCAGTCAGGCACAACGACAGACACCAATCGAGCCGTAGCGATGGCTGTGGAACGGGGGGCGACAGTAATCGCCATCGTCAACAGGAGGCAATCCGACATAACAGGGAAGGCAAACGGAGTTTTTTATACGAGCGACGGGAGAGACATCGAGATGTCGGTGGCTTCGACCAAGGCATTCTACTCCCAGGTTGTGGCAGGTCATGTACTGGCACTCTGTCTTGCCCAACTTCTCAAGAATGTATCCGATGACTTTATTGCAGATGAGCTTCACAATCTGGAACAGGCGCCCAATATGATGCACAGGGTGATTGAGAACAAAGGGCAAATCAAGCAGTCCGTCGAACAGCTGGCAAAAAAAAGGCGGTACTGGGCTATAGTGGGAGACGGGCCTAACAAGGCGGCAGCAGATGAGATCAGGATAAAACTGAGCGAGCTGTGTTATAAGACGATATCGTCAGATTTTATAGAAAACAAGAAACATATTGACCTATCTGCCGAACCCCTGATCATAGTCTGTGCAGCCGGCAGCCCGGAAACTGTGACGGGAGACATCATCAAAGATGTGGCCATCTTCAAGGCACACAGGGCGGGTGTTGTTGTTTTTGCAGATGAAGGTGAAGGCAGGTTCGACGGTGTTGCCGATGCCGTTATTGAGGTGCCCAAAGCGGCTATGCCCATACCTGTAATCTTAAATACCCTGGCCGGACATCTATGGGGCTATTTTGCTGCCTGCAACATTAACGAAGATGCCATTTTTTTGCGGGAATTCAGGAGTCATCTCGATCATATAATGGCGGAACACGAGAAAAGAAATTATTCCATTTACGAAAGGCTGGCCGACAGAAATTACCGGAAGCTGGTCAGGGATTTTTCAACTGATTTCAATCAAAAAAGAACGGATGGCGCCTTTTCATTCAATAACGTGAATACAATATCCGATATAGTTCTTCTTCTCAAATATGCAGCCGGAAAACTCCCCCTTGAAGACTACTGGAGCGATTTTAAGAGCGAGGAGGATCTGTCATCCCCGGTCGAGATGCTTGACATCTCTCTTGGCCACTCGATAGATGAGCTTTCCAGGCCGATAGATGCCATCAGGCATCAGGCGAAAACAGTGACCGTCGGAACAAGCAGGAAAGAACAGCCTCTCAAAGGCATTGTTTTTGACATATTACGACAACTCGAATTTTCGATCAAATCCATAGTCACCAAGAATGTATTGACCATCGCAAGGATTCAGCCGGCCATTGCCACGTTGAACGGCTATACCCTCTATGGCATCAATAATCTGGACGCTGAAGGAAATCCCGTGGATACCTCGACAATAACTATCATAAACAGAGGGGGCCTCTCTCTCACAATGAAATCGAGAACGGAAAAATCGGGTAATCTCATGGGAACCAAAAGGACGATCGTGAGTACCGGCCAAGTCTACATTGGCCGCGGAAAATCCGATGGCGCTTCCATTGTCGTTATTCCCCTTCTCGGAGACAAAGGACGCATAGGGAGCTTGCTGCTTATCCACGTGGAATTTAACGAAACACTCTCCGTAAAAGGAAAGAAAGAAGTCTTAGGCTACAAATTTAACGACATCCGCAATCTCGTTAACGAATATAATCTGCCGTGGGATGACCGCTATCTGGAAAATCTTTCTACTGGTATTCTCCTGGGCGAGCCGGTGGAGGTTATTGCTGGTCAGATAAGAAAATCTCTGGGAGGAAACAGCGGCAACTCTCAGGCCAAGTAAATTTCAGGGGTAACCATGAAGACAAAATTTATTTTTGTGACTGGCGGCGTTCTTTCTTCTCTTGGCAAAGGTTTGGCAGCTGCTTCTATTGCCGCCCTTCTTGAATGCCGGGGTCTCAGGGTGACCAATCAAAAGCTTGATCCATATATCAACGTCGATCCCGGCACCCTGAGTCCATTCCAGCATGGCGAGGTTTTTGTAACGGACGATGGAGCGGAAACAGACCTTGACTTAGGACACTATGAGCGATTTACCTCGACCCGTATGGCGAAGTGCAACAACCTGACGTCTGGTCAGGTATATTTTTCGGTAATTTCAAAAGAAAGGAGAGGGGATTATCTGGGCAAGACAGTGCAGGTTATTCCCCATGTTACCGATGAAATCAAGGATTACATCAAGAGCTGCGCCGCCGGGTTCGACGTTGCTATCGTGGAAATCGGCGGAACAGTTGGAGACATTGAAAGCCAACCATTTCTGGAAGCAATCAGACAATTCCGCAATGAGGCCGGGAGACAAAACGCCATATTTATACACCTGACATGGGTCCCTTTCATAAAGACCGCCGGGGAGGTTAAGACAAAACCAACGCAGCACAGTGTGAAGGCCCTTCGTGAAATCGGTATCCAACCGGATATTCTGTTATGCCGTACGGAAGATTTCCTCTCGGAGGACATCAAGGCCAAGATATCTCTCTTTTGCAACGTGGAAGTTTCATCCGTATTTACGGCAAAGGATGTGAAGTGCGTCTATGAAGTGCCAATCGTTTTTCACAAGGAAGGGGTGGACAATAAAATTGTCGATCTCTTAAACATCTGGACTGGCAGGCCTCATCTGGAGGCGTGGGAAGATGTTGCAGACAAGATGAAGAATCCTTCCCATGAAGTGTGTATCGCCATAGTGGGCAAATATGTGAATTTGACAGATTCCTACAAGAGCCTCAATGAAGCGTTAGTGCATGGGGGCATCGCAAACAAC
>PDVH01000033.1_pt1 | contig 30227 bp, 21 predicted proteins | sample 1369781 | NCBI WGS metagenome assembly PDVH01 (sample SAMN07795378, study PRJNA414565) | Alkali sediment metagenome, whole genome shotgun sequencing project. | isolation source: glacial lake sediment | place: Bosnia and Herzegovina: Donje Bare Lake | collected 2016-06
GGTATTTATGAAAGTGGGGCTCTTTATTTAGGATATATAATAAATTGTCTTATTCAAAATAGCATTACAACAGATTTTGCAAACATTGATGGAACGGGTCCAGATACAACTCGACTATTTAATTGTATATCAAAAGATGCATCATGCACAGGAGGATCAAATTGTTATCCATCAACGACAATAAATTTTCGTGGAGAAGTAACTAACGATTATCGCATTTATTCATTTTCAGGAGTAGCTATAGATCAAGGATTTGATTTATCAACAGATCCTGGTTATAAATTTGATTATGATATAGTAAATAATTTAATAGACGATACTTGGAGTATTGGAGCAAGTCATTATACCCGTAAAGTATGTTTTTCCATCGGAGAAGATACAACAGTCGATATTAAAACCGGCAGTCCTAATGCATCAATCTCCAATGGTATCATGACATTCAGTATAGCACAAACAAGTGAATATCTTACTTCAGGATCAAAAGTAACTATAGGGGCCAATTATTATTTCCTTCTTCAAAAACGTAGTAGTACAGAATGGGTAGTAACTGATTCTGTTGGTGAGAATCCATCTGATATAGGATCCACTTCTGTTACATCGATTATGCAATCCTTTGAAAGCATGTACGAGGTTTTTAATGATAATGGGAGCAATGTGGCCGGCATTGTTGAATTGTGCGATACGGTCGATCTTATTAATCAGGATCTTTCAATAGATATCGTATGTGTGAATGGAAAAGATAATAATGGATGTGTAATTCTCGGGTTCCAATGCGACGAAAATCGTCGCATTTCAATTTATTCTCCAAACGATACTGAAACAAATTGCGTTGTTTCGCGTAGACATTATGGCGTATGGGATGAAAGCTTATATCAATTAGTATCAATAGATCGATACCAAGATGCCATCACTTCATATATTAACTATTTGACAATAGATGGTATACAGATATCAGCATCAAACGACGGTATAAACGTCATTGATGGAAAAGATTATACATTTATAAATAATATAATATGTAAATGCGATGGATACGGTATCCATTTGAATAGTCCGTATAAATCAAAACATGTTATAGTAAATAATCTAATTTATAAATGTAAATTGGATGGCATATACATTGAACACAATACCACGTTCAATGAACCAATAATTCCAATACCAGATCCTCTTACAACATTAACAAGACAATTATTGATTGATCCCTTTCACCATACCTTCATTCAGATTTTAATTATGGATATATGATTTGTGAACAACCTCCACGTAGTAATGAATATATAGTAAGGACTGGTTCTGCTGGAGGAGACGGATTACAATTAACTCCTGATAATTCCATTATTGGTGATTTCGAAATAATTGCTGAATTTAAATTTGGAGATATAAATACTGAAGATTCTGCAGCAAGAATTATGGTGGGTTTGATAGGATTGACAGGAGCTACTTATTCAGGAATCCTCGAATGGATACCAACATCAGATTCTTTTCGATTAATAATAAATGGCGGGGCACCGTCAAGTGTCAGTATTTCTTTTGTAGCAAATAAAAAGGTCCTCATTCATATCATCAGGTCTGATGATAATATAGAATATTATTATGATGATGGTGGTGGATGGACTCTTATTGGAACATCATCTACATATGCTGAACCATTATATATGACTACTGAATCAAATCTTATTGGAGGATTTACTTATTATAATATTTCTGCAGAATCCGGTCTCGAGTCAGACATTCCATCCAATGATATAAAAATCCCTGGAAACACTCTTATTTTTGTCTATAATAATACTGTTTATAATTGTCAAAATGGCATTGTAATAGACGCCCGTGATTATGAATCATATTCAAATTATGCAACTTTAAGGAATAATATAGTTCTTGAATGTGAACAACTTGCTTTTAGCGGAGTACATGGTTATCCAAAAAGACTTGATATAGATTATTGTCTATCGGATGATGAGACATTAAGAAGATTTTCAGGTACTCATAATCTTTTTAGTTCATCGGTTATATTTAAAAATAAAACTAAAGAGGATTATCGTATTTCACTTTATGATTCGACTGGTTTGGCCAACGGTATCGTTCTTTCTGCAGATGGTAATTATACTTTTTATACCGATTCAAAAGGCCAGGATCGTGGTAACAAATGGGACATAGGATTTGATAATTATACATATACAAAAAATGGAATTATTCCATTATCAATAGGTGCTGCCGATCCTGAAGGAGTATCTACCGGAAGAACAATGTCTATCACTTCAGGTATATTGCAATTTTCTACTTCTGATATCGGACAAAAAATAGGTATTGGTGATAAGATAAATTATCAAGATGGTTTTGTAATAAAATATTGTTATCTTGCAGAAAAGGGTTTTGACGCATATACATGGTATGTGGTTGATATAAATGGAACATCTCCATCCGATTGTACAGATGCATCGGTATTATCGATAAAACGTATTACCAATACGTTAGCAGCAATGATGTCTACACAACTTGCCATAGAACTCGGATTCACCGATCTTGTTGCTAATGATGTTTCAGTTGAAATTTATTGCTATAAGGATGCAATTGATTATCAAGAAACAGCAATTACAGGGTGGACTACTGATTCTGATCATGCAATAAAAATAACAGTCCCTTATGATACATACAAACAAGTTGTATCAAGTCAACGTCATGCTGGTTATTGGGGTGATGGATATACCATTCAATGGGAGGCAGAACAGGTTAACCCAAAAATAACCATAGATAATGACGATATTACTATTGAAGGTTTTCAAATAGATTGTCAATTGGCTGTTGATGCCATTTTAATAAATTCAGGAAATCGTGTAGTTATAAGCAGAAATATAATCAAAAATGCGTATAACGGAATCACCCATTATTCAGGATCCATTAATGTTATCGGCAATATAGTTTTTGATCATACAAACACAGGGATATCGATTAGCGACGGATATGGATATTCGAATACAGTAAATGGTGGTACGTTGGGATTTGCATGTTATTCCCCATCTGAACTTATAAATTGCCTTGGAACAAATTCAGCAGGTGGTGATTTTATAGGTACTGCAATTAAACGTTATTGTATAAGTAGTGATGGTTCTGCAGGTACCGATAATGAATGTCGTGATAATGCCTCAATAATTTATAATGATACGTCAAATGATGATTATACACTTATTCGATATGATTATGTTCCATTGGGTCATGGACTTGATTTAATTCATATTGACGAATTTGATGAATTAATAGATATCTCTTCGACCGAAATCAATAAATGGTCAATTGGTGCCTCATGTCCTGATTTTGAAACATCAGAACTTTATTTTTCAGTTTGTTATGATCAATCAAATATCAGGACTGGTATTGATACCACAGTGACTATATCTGATGGTATAGTGATATTTTCTGCAGAACAAACCAACACATTGCTTGGAGTAGGTGCTAAAATGATATATGGACCAAGCAATTCAGAATGTTATTTATGCAAAAAGATTGATAATTATCAATGGGAAGTAAAAACGAAATATGGTTTATTGCCTGAAAACATTTTAAATGTCGAACTTGTTTCTATTACACATTCCTATCCTAATATTGCAAATGCTTTATCTGAAATTAATACTTTACTTGGAGATGTAAATAATCCTTTTATAGATCTTGTTGCATCGAAAGTAAAATTAAATTTTCCTGTTTATAAAAGTAACCAAAATGATGCGTATTCCATATCGATAAGCAATTTTATTACCGATCTTAATTTTAACATCAGAGTTTATACTCCTTATGATGTCAGGTCTGAATGTAATAGTTCCCAGCGTCATTTGGGTATTATAGACCCAACGCTTAATGTCATTGTAAAACCAACCGACGTTATTGGAGGTGCTGCAATATCAATAGCATCGGATTACACCACTATTGAGGGTTTAATTATAGAACCAAGAAAGGCTCCTTATTCAAATAATGGTATAAATTTTAATGAATCATTCGGGTCCATAGTAATGGGATGTATCATTCATAATGGCATTGCAGGAATAAAAAATAATTCGAATACTGATTTGTATTATGATGATTTTACCAACAAAACATTTAATCCATGGTGGAACGGATCAGAAACAAAAGGTTTTAAAGATTCATTTGTCATTATAAATGATCCTGTTACGATAGGAAGATATATTGCCAGATTAAAACCTGGACGATCATTGACAGGTGATTATATACTTACTCCGGATTCAATTACGATACCTGGTGATTTCGATATCATTGTAGGAATAATGAGGCATACCTCAGATTCAGGATCAGATGCGATCAATGTGACTATCGGAAATGCCATTAAAGATATCTGTGTTGTTCGATGGGCTTCTGATGAAATTCAATGGCAGATTACAGGTGGACCATCACAGATAAAAACAAAAATATTGACAATAGGCATACCTATTTTATTGAGAATTACCAGGGTAAATGGATTGATTTCATGTCAATATGATATAGGATCAGGATGGGAAAATGTTGATGACTCATCAGTGACCTTCTGGACAATAACAAATTATTCAGATTGTGTCGTAAAGGTCCTTGGTTCAGACGTCGTTTCTTTTTCATCAATATCAATTCAAGCTAATGGTGGAATTCCGGCCGGCGCGCTTCCATGCAAGATGATAAATAATGTTATTTATGATATGACCGATGGTGTTGAACCGGGTGGTATAGATGTCATTTACAACAACACAGTGGTCAACTGTTCAGCAATAGGTATCATTAATACTGAGTATGATGACGTGATTGGAAATATAACCCAAGAATGTGGAACATCAGGATTCGATAATGATGAAACCTTATCATACAATCTTTCAGATGATTCATCATGTGGAAGTTCAAACTCAAATAAACCAAATATACCCCTTTCTTTTAAATCCCCGTTAAGTAATGATTATCGTTTAAATCAATATGATTCAGACGCAAAAGGGACCTCGGCAGTCCTTTCCGGTAATTTAACATATGCATTTCAAATTGATGCGACAGGGTTTATAAGAAGCCGTAATTGGGACAGAGGCGCTTTGGAATATATTCCCTTACGTCGCGTAGTTTTTATGGTAAGTAATAATCCGTATGATTTGAAATCTCCACCCAATTCATCCACCTCTTTTGAAATTATTCCTTATGGAAATTTAAGTATCATCAAATTTGGAGATGCCCAAATTAATCCTGACATCGCATGTGGTTGTAAAGTCACGGCAATATCACAATCGGCATTTCCAGATGGGTGTTTTCTTTTTGAAAAAATCGATAATTATCAATGGTATGTAACCGATAAAATGGGCAATTCTTTTATTACTTCAATTTCCGGACGTGTATCTTCGATAACAAGAGTATTTTCACATCTTAATTTAGCGGCATCTTTGATTTATACATCATCTTATCTTGGTACTACCAATCTTGTTTCTGATGATATTCAAGTATCAATTGCCTGTTGTAAAAGCATAATACCTAACCAGGATATTTATCCATGTTCTTTTGGGGCAATTTTAAGTAATGTAGATTGCTTCTTAAGAATATTTGTACCATATGATACTGATAAACATTGTAATAAATCACAATGGCATTATGGACGATTTGGATATGGTTATTCTATTGAAGCAATGAGTGCATCAAACTTTAATTATGGATTAAAAATAACAGGTTCTGATTATACTGAAATTGAAGGATTAAGCATCAAGGCAAACAACAATGCTTTTGAAACAAGTGGAATAATTCTTTCATCATGCCATAATTCTTTCATCAATTCGAATATTATCGAATCCTGTAAAACACATGCAATACTAAGCACAATGACACAATCTTCAGAATCAAAAGAGATTGTCGTAAATAATTTAATTTATGATTGCGGAAATGATGGAATACGATACGAACGACCAAGCGAACTTACCGAATCAGCATTATTATTCATAATGAATAACACTATACGGTCATGCAATCGTTCAGTGTATATTAAAAAACCTGAAGGCACAATATCAATCATATGTTTATTGACAAATAATATATTCCAGGCAAGTAGATATAGAAATATCGTATGTGATCATTGGGATGATAGGGACAATTTTTATCTTGATCACAATATTTCCTCGGATGAATCAACAACATTTCATGATGGAGATTTTAATAGGCGCTATACCAATATTGAATTTATTTCAGTATCTGAAGATAATTATGATCTTGCTGAAACAGATATCAAGGCAATAGATTCGGCAAAAGATCTATCATCAGATATCAATTATTCATTCACAAAAGATATAGCCCTTCGTGATCGTGAAGTTGATTCATGGGATGTAGGTGCTTTTGAATTAGTGCGTGTAACAGGTTCTGGCGCAATGACGATGATTCCGGTATCAATGGCAAGTCATGCTAATATAGCCGGAAGTTCTCCATTAACACATATTTTGTATTTAAGAGATACTCTTAAACCTGGTGTTCCGGACCAATATGAGTTTACATCAATTGCCAATTTAAACGCATACATTCTCGCTTCAATCCCTGATTTTGATAATCTCATCATATACGTTCAAGGAGCCCCGAGTGATGAGGTAAGTTTTGAAGGAAGATTTGAATTAAATTCCAGATCAGAACGTACCGTCATTATAGCTACCGATCCTGATGAATTGGCTGACGGACCGGCCACTATACGATATACTACAGAACTTATCGATGATAGTAGCCAACAATCATTGGTTACTTTCCAAAATATAAAAATTTTTAATAATGATGCCATGGACGGAGAATTTCTTCTCAGTGGATCTGCGTTGACAACAAAGATTCGTTTTGAAAACTGCATAATCCAGGTTAAAAATGATTCTTTAATCAATACGGATAGTTGCTCTTTGGAGATAATAAACAGCATTCTTATTTATAGAAATTCAGGATCTGTTTCAGATTTGTATTTAGGAAAATCAGGAGTATCTGGAAATCTTATAGTCAATTCATCGATATTGTCTTTTAGTGACGATGACCTTAATTTTTATACAACCAATATTGTAAATACAGATCAGATCCATAATTGTCTTTCTTATAATTATGGTAATGGAGATATTTCATTCGATAACCCCACAAGTTTGGTGTATTACTGTTATCCGGATATTGATCCATTATACATGTCTTTTGAACTTGTCGAAGAGTCATGGACTCCTGGAGACATCATTGATTTGTCCTATATACCAATAAAACAATCACCACTTATAAATAAAGGTGACAACGAATTCGTATCGACAATTTCTGTCGATATAATGGGAAACACCAGGATATTTCTCAATAACATAGTCGATATAGGTCCGTATGAAGTGGAATTATATCAAATAACATTTGATGCTTCGGTCATATCCAAGATATTCCAGGACAAACTTTTTCTTGATGATACAAACGAACGATTTACAACAAAAGAAAAAATATATAGTAATTTATTCATTCAATTTGCAGATAATCCTACATACAGGATAGATTTTGCACGAGAATCAAAATGCCTGATCGAACTTAAATCGTTCGTGACTGAATTCATATTTGAGTATGATAAATTTGATATCGATCTCGTTGTCATGGAAGCTTATCTTGATGTTGAACGCATGACCATAGTTATTTCAAAACCTGATGCAATACTTGGGGAAATGTTTAATTCCATCATTGAACAAGGAAAGTATATATTCTATTTTGATGATATAACTCACACTTTGACTGTAAAAATCAATCACACATTCGATAAAGGGATGTCCGGGGCCCGAAGCGTTTTAAATAACGTTCGATTCGGAGGATTACCGGTCTTAAGGTATTAACATGTTAAATAGATTTATTAATGCCGAAAGATTGGATTTTTACCACCAATCCATATCTCAATTTTCCGATACTACCGGATTGATGTCGTTTGGAAGATCTCGTTGTTTTGCTAATGATAAAATGTCGTGGATAGCTGATTTTTTATTTAAAGGCCCGGGGAATTACTCGCTTAATAAACACTCCGCACATATTACTTTTTTTTCTGATAGGGAAATTTTTGATCATGATTATGCGATGATTGAAGATCTGGATACCAATTATGATTTCATTGTCGATGCGGACAATCGATCAATTATTCCTCAATATATTTATGAATTAAGCCAAAAACAATATTCCAAAATATCAAATAAATCAGATGATTTTGATATTATCGAATACATATGTCCATCAGCATTTTATGCATTCCTAACAAACGATGAAGCGGAAATAGCTGAAGAAGAACCGTCAGGAACTGAACTTCAGGTGAATCACGAATTTTCTCGAGTTCCAGCATATACAACTTATGGATATCGTGTAAACCTTGACAGTAATCAGGAATATACAACAAGTTCTACGCAAGAATTTTATGATGCATATGTATTGGCGCAGAACAATATCGGATTTGGCACTTCGTACGAGCGCTCGAAAATAAATCCTGGTTCTATCAATATGTTTTATAACAATTGGGGTGAAGATCTTTCTACAACGGAATTTTATTTATGGCTATTTGGAATCGAGACTGGAATTCAAAGGTTAATTAATTGTGAGCTTAACATAGATAATCCTTTTTTTACATATGTATCAGAAGGCTCATCGGAATGGATTTTGTATCCATACCAATCCAACCTTGATCCTCAAATTTATAAACCATTTATAGGTAGCGTTGTGGCCTATAACGATGACTGGCTCGAGCTTAATTATTATAGCAACGTATTTTTCTTTCCAGAAATTTTTAATAACGGAATACTTGAACCGCCAAAGATGATTATTGATTGGGGAGCTTCTTTAAGAACAGGAAAAGCAGCATTCAATTCATCCTTACATCTACATGAGCCAGAAGATCAATCTCGTATCGTATTCAATATCTGCAGGAACATGCTTGAAGAGTCATTGACAAATACTAAGCAGGTTCCCAATGGAATTGATTTTGAATCTGAAAGAAATAGAAGATACTCGGCAGTCACTACCACTGAACCTTATTTTGTGGCATCTCCTATAGCTTCAGGTGCAGTTATTGATTACATGTTTATACGATGGTATGGAGGGGCCGCTAATTTTAATTATGACAATACGGCATTACTTCAAGACCATTCTCTCTATTTAAAAGTCAAGGCGCCTCTTTCAGTCATAGAGGAAATAAACAGGATTTTAACTTTAAATGAATCCAATACCGATATTCTTCATACTATCATCATAAAAAATCCCCGATCTACCGGAAATCTTCTTCTAACCGGCGCCGAGGATTATATAAAATTCAGGGACAATGCAAATTACGATTTTATTAAAAGACAAGATAATTATCTTGATGGAATATATAATGGAAAAATGTGGTCAGGTACTAATGGTGTGTTCTATCTCAATAGCACATTAATTACTGTTTCTGAAATTGAAGCAATAGCTGATTTGTATAGTGATGATAAAATAAAAGTATGTGGAGCAGGATTTATTTGTAAAACACAAGTTGATTCTAATGGGAATGTAATTGCAAACCATGACGAATATCTTGCTTTGTATTGTACAAACTTTACTCCAATATCATCATATGCTTCAGGAGATGATACGTTTACTCCGATTGCCAATGACGAATGGGAACTTGTAGCTAATGATCTTGGTCCTGACGAAGTTGAATCTGTAAAAAAATATGAAATATTCAAACCGATGATTAAATTGACCGGTATAAACGGATATATTAAAATTATTGAGAGAAATCCTCATTTTAAAATATCCAGGGCTTCAGATGGTATGTATGAAGTTATTTATAATGTTGAATTCCCATATGCCCCTGGATCGTATAGCGAAAGGGTAAGGATGGGGTTTATTGATGGTTATCATAAAACCCAAATATTATATAAAAAATCGTATATCAATGCCGGATCGAATGAAGCACACATTGTAGGGTTTGATAAGAGAATTGATTTAAATAATAAGCGATATGCTCCGTATGGTGATGATTCATTTGTTAGATATGAAATATTCAACCAGGCTGGTATTTCAGGAATTATAGAGACAGATCCATATACATCAGGCGGATCAAAAACGAATATTTCTTCAAAGAAAACGAGCCGATTATCGTATCCGGCAGAATCTGTTTTTAAATATGCATCAACAGGTGGATTACAATTTATCAAACCAAGGCGCCAAGAGTTCAGACGGCGCTGTGTATATGATCCGATATTGATGTCTATTTTTGAAGATGAAGAAGATATTGCTAATTTTATATCGACAGGAACCAATGGATCACAGTCAAGCTCTACAATACCTATTGATCAAAAATTTGATCGTGATATATTAGTTACCATAGCTTTTAAAAATTATGGAGATTCTATCGATATAGGGAGCGATATAGACCCTACATACCTTACTTCTGTTTATCATTCCTATAACCCTATTATTCCGTATGCTCCAAAATATGTCGATTTAATTATTCCTTCTTATGGATACCCAATTTACATATCAGATTTTCGTTTATATGTAGATGACGCTGAACCGGTTGAAATGTCGACAATACCATTTCCTCAAGCGTGGATACCGGTAATAGGCGGTACAGATATGTCGATCGTAAATCATCCAGTCGATGGAAGAAAATGTTGGTATAAATCTCCGAATGCTGATTATAACTCAATTCTTAGAGTCCAGTTACCTTCTGGTGTTGATTTTGATATGGCAAGTCATTATGAAATACGATTTGATTTCAAAGTTTATTATCCACACTTTGGAACATTAAATGATACTCCGGCTAAAATAGCGTATGGAAATGCTAATAAAATAAAACTTAGACCATGGAGCGACGAATCTTTGATTGCATATTCTGGAGCCTTTTTACCAAAGCCTCAAGCTTTATTAATGAATGACCATGAGTGTGAAATATATGATTTAGCAATGCAAAATAAATGGGGAACTAAATATTCTCGTGATGTTAAAATATTTTTCATGATGGACAACAGACAATGGAAGTTTGGAGAAAATAAATATTCTTCTTATATCAATAAAGAAAATCCGTCATACGTTTTTTCAATTAATAGTGAAACATTATTTCAAGATTTTACAACTTACATCCAAAATCATGAAATACTTCCTGATATTAAACGATGGATTTATTCTTATTTTATGGGTGTTGGGCATTCAGCTACTATTCCTGAATTAAATAGTGATTATGATCCTGATACCCATTTGGCAACATCCATCCTTAGAAGCATCAAGCCTAAATTGGAAACCATTACATCCGTACAATCACAATCATGTATTGTGATCGATACCTGGAATATAGAGGACAATCGATGGGAACAATTTACACCTGCAATTTTTGATACATTAAAAATTCCTGGAAAAGTAATCGTATCGGATGCTATGATCTATAATGATGATCCGGAAGTTGTATTTACAGATATGACTACTGGAATCAAGATTTGCAGGATTTATGTAGGTTCTTATATTGATGGAACATATGTAGATCCGGAAAATTTTGAGCAATTTAATGAAGCACAATCAAATCTGATATTGTATAATAAAAATAACGGATATAGTTATCATATTGTTTCAATAGATAAATCAGATTCTATCCTTCTTTCTTTATTGAGAGTATATATCATTTTTAATCCGGATACCGATGAATTACCTATATTCGATCCAAGTGACATTCCGGCCGATTGGACGGAGGGACCGATACAAATACGTAACGTTTCTTTACAAATGAGTAAAAATCCGTTATTCAATATCAATACATCCCAAGTCATTCAAGGAAGCGAATCAGGAATTATCGGAAAATTCATAGACATTCGGCAACAGACTGACATCGATAAATATATCGATTCCGATAATATGATGAAATTCAGGATAAGAATCATTCCAAAAAGGGAATATCCGGTATCCAATGAAAGTGACGGATCGAATGTCATACAATATATAGGGGAACCAACCAGTCATACCGCACCGGATTGGGACAATTTTCCATGGGGTGAAGACGATGTTTTTGATGAAATATTTGATTTTTCAAAAATTGGTATTTCAGAAATGGTCACCAAGATAGGTGCCAATTATTTTAAAACAGCGTCGAAATGATTGATTAACCGACCAATTGATACTATTTTGATAATACAGAGGATACATCATGTCGTCAAATTTAAGGTCTCGACCGATTGAAGGACATATTACCGATAGTGCCGGAAATGTCATCCGTAATGCGCAAATAATTATTCAATCACAAACGCCAAATGGAAGCTTTATAGTAGACAGTCCATTATCGGATGAAAGCGGATATTTTATCAGTAAACCAATATCGTCCGGAGAATATGATATTTATGAATCTGGAATACGCGTGGCCCACCTCGCACATCAATTCAATATTCCTAAAATCCAATGTTTTAAAGCTGATCGTGATAATTATGATTCATCAACGGTCCCGGATTTTTTGACCCTTGCTGATAGTAGTGAATTGAATAAATTCAAAATGTTCATACAAATAGAGAGTGATCGGATAGATATTTCCCAATATGGAAATAGTTTTCCTCTTTATGATTATGATATAGCCTCATTAACAGATGAAAGTAATGAACTTTTTCATATAGCAAAATTTCTTGATATGGTATCTGGGTCGTCCCTCATTACGACAACCAGGTTTGATGTTGAATATTATTCACCAATGACTGCAATAAATAATTTCTACAAAAGAATAAGGTGGGCCGGTGTTCCGGCGGTAAGGTTCGGACTTGATTCAAAATTGGTAATACCACTTGATTATTTTTCAATCGTTGAATCTTTACCAAAAATTTTTACTCCAATATCGATAGCTGAATATAATCCTGATGATGTAAGTTTTGAATTATCGGAAGGGGATATATTGACCCTTAGTGCAGAAGAAAGCGTTGCCGAATTCGTTACATTATATGACAATGTAACTATTGGTGACATCATTCAAGTCCAATTAAAAGATACTTCTCTCAATATCAGATTGTGGAATGGGATAGTAGTAGAAAAAACAACATCTACAAACAGGCAGATGGTCCTTGAAAGGTGGAGATCATCAAGATTTTTATCTTATACCGGATCATTGACTGAACTTCATATCATTAAATTGAATGCTTATGATGGAATGTTCCAGGGACTTATTTCGATAAATGAGGATGTAAATGAATTTTTTACAGTAACCGAAAATACAACGGCTCAGAACAACGGGTCTGAACTGTATAACTACAATTCCCGTTACGTATAATCCAAACCGGGTGGTTTAAAGGAAAGGGGTCTCGTGTGGATATTTCAAAATTAACAAAGGAACAGAAAGCCAAAGTTGCCGTGGCTTATCTGGTACAAATTCCTGAGGTAGCTCCGGATAATATCAAAAAATATATTGATAAGCTCCGGAACCAGGAATCAGTAATGCGCAATATCATGAATGCCGCAGAACAGGCAAAGAGATCATTAAAAGACCTTTCGAAACAGGCCTCGACAGTAAGCGGCGGTATAGCGGCAATAACTGATCTGGCTTCATCAGAACTTCCTGAAAATATGATTGATGAATGGGCTTCGAAGTTCGAGATTGAACCGGCTTTACAACAACAAATTGAAAACGATCTTATGCAGGCAGTCCCTGCGGAACAACCTGTCGACATGGCGGGAAAAACTGCAAAAGTTCTCGGACCTATTTCAATCAAGAGGTAATTATGCGCAGGGTTAATATCCGGTATGGTCTTAAACAGAGATTAAATGATATCTTGGGTACAGACTATGGTGTTGATCCGACCAATCCGGATATTCCTGATATAACCCACTGGTCAATCCAAGCGGCCATATTAACCAATACAAGGAGAACTGTGGCCGCCATGGTATCAGATTCTGCTGTTGGAAGACCAATGAGGGGAATGGTACTTCAAACAAATAATTCATCAAGTTTTAAAATAACTGCAGGTTATGGGTTTACAAGTAATGGTGATATAGTAGTAACATCAGTTGATATTATTCCGAATGTTGATTTTCTCGGATCGATAGTTTACATATATCTAAAACATATGCAGGCTGAGTTACCTGAAAGTGTCGATGGTGGATTGTCGACAAACTTCATAGGAAAATCAGGATCTGAAAATATTGTTTATGATGATTTTGCCGCAACAGTAGGATCTGAAATAAATCAACAATCAAATTATGAACAAATACTTGTCCAATCGGATAAGCAGCAATCTGATACAAGTTATGTCTATATAGGAAAGGTCAATATTACTGATGGGGCAATTACTTCTGTAGTTCCTAATCCTGAACGAGGATTACCTTCCGCAATTGTGGATGGGATATATACGATAACAAGTTCGTTGAGTGTCGGTGGTGATTTGGAAATTGAAGGCGACACGACACTTAATGGAGATTTGACGGTAAGTGGCGACATAATTGCAAATGGTAAATTAAGCGTTATTGGAACATTCCAAGCTGACCTTAATTCAATATTCAATGGATCGGTTGTATTTAATGCGGCTATTTATGCCAATAGTGGTGTATATTTCAATACTGCAACGGAAGTGTTTCTACCAAGTACAGCCAATAAAATAACAATGGGTGTCATTCCAACCGTGACTGATGAAATTACAATTGCTGTTGGGGATACACTCAATTTCATAAATGGAATTCTTTGTGGATATGTACCAGCCCCATAACCGGAGGTTTATATGTATTTCGCTATAGGTAATAAATACCCGATCGATACTCCTGAAATGATCAAGATGGCCACAGAGTATATCGGAAAGTTCATGTCCCGGTTTCCTTATCGTGACAGGATGGCTGCAGCTGTCAATATCGAGAAACGAGCTGCACAACTTAAGGTTGCAATCAATGACGCATGGGTAACAAATTATGCCCGTGCTATGAAAAAAAATGCTGCTTTGTCTCCTGAGTTTGCACAAAGCATCGCCAAAAGAATCGAATTATGCAAGACTGCAAAAATCATGGTCCCGCTTACGGAAACCAAGAAAACTCCTGGTGACGTAGTTCTTGAAAAAATAGCGGCAGATTCAAAAAATTTGCCGGCAATAGTTACATTTAAAATCCTGGAAGAGTTTGATAAAGCTGCCAGCCTTGATCGTTATTATGATTCCAGGATTGATGACCCGGCCATGGCAGTATTCGGTCATAGTCATAATGCGGAATATGACGCGGTGAAATTGGCCGGAGAAGCAACCAATTACGACATTAAACGAGGTATAACCGATTCCAATAAAATGGAAAAGGTTGCATCAGTATTCGGAAAGAATTTTGCGCAAGAGTTTTCAGAAAATCCTATGAAACGTATTGAATCCATGCAGGACCCTGAAAAAGTATTGATCGGAAAAATAATTAAGGGTTAATTATGCCAAAACTTTCCGAGCAATTAATGAATGCGCAAATGGTTGGCGACCAGACTGAAATAGATCGCCTTAAATCCGATGTTGAAACAATGCAGACCGCGCATACGAAGAAAACAACTACCGATCCAATCCAGGTTAATACTGTTTTAAATGAAGAATACGCGTCTGCAATCAAAGTTTATGATTTTTTAAATAAATCACTTGGTCAAGATTGGTGGGAATGGGAATTTGAAACCATAGAACAGATCTTGTGGGTAAAATATGGTTTCGCTTTTGATGATTCAAATCGTGATAAAGTAATGGCAATTCGTCATGCCTGTCAAAGCGATGCAGCATTCTGGGATTGGTATGAATTCAATCAATTGGCTTTGGCATTTAGCGGCGCCATTGCTGATTTTGAATATTTAAGGACACCATCCCCCGGGATGGCAATAGCAACAGTAAAAGCATTGAATCATATCCGTCCTGATCGTGAAAAATTTTTTGGTGAAGATACTCTTAATTATATCTGTGTAATTCTTATAAATGACGGGATATATGTACCTCCTCCATCAATTATTGAATTGATATCTAAAAAAATGAGAGATATGGTATCTGAAGAATCTTCCGCATTATGGCCAAAAATATACCAGAAAATTAATGATCTTGCAAATAAACCGGATGAACCTTTAGAAGAGAATATTGTCGACATTCAGGCGAGAAGAGTTCTAAGGGCTGAAGCATCAGCACTCATTTATAACGAGTAGGAATACCGATGTCAGATCTTTCCGGAAACGGTTTAATATCCCAAGCAACCGGTCAACAGGGGGGCGATGCAGTAACAAAGGTTGCCTTTACCCGTGGCTCTATAAGGTACGACTCGCCATTCATGGATATGACGAGTACTTACATACCAAAGACCATTAAGGGAATCCTGCAGTTTATAGGGGCCTACATTTTTGGAGATGGGTTGGTATCCCAATGCATAACAAAAATGGCGGAATATCCAATCACGGCATTGATCTATAATGACGATGAGGCGAGACTTAAAGATGATAAAACTATTGAGCGATGGAAAGATATTCTTGAAAAGAAAATGAAACTTTCATACAGCCTCAAACAAGCTGGTATGGATTATCATGGATATGGAAATTCTTTAATATCAATAAGTTATCCATTTAAAAGAATGCTTACTTGTCCTAAATGCAAAAGAGAATTTGCTGCTGAATCTGTTAAAACAAAACTTCAAAACTTTAAGTTTTATGCGAAATGCGCCAATAAGGGATGTGATTACAATGGAACGATGGAAGCGAAAGATATATCCACCAAAGAAACAAATAAGATACGAATCGTTCATTGGGACCTTTTATATCTCGAGATCAAGTTCAATCCGATAACAGGTGACCATTTCTATTACTATTCAATTCCAAAAGACCTGTCAAACGCCATACGGCGTGGTGATATGGATCTGGTCAATACGACCAGGATAGAAGTAATAGAAGCTGTAAAGCGCAACAAACCGCTTAAACTGATGTCTGACAACATATATCACATGAAGCGCCCGGGACCTCAATATCTGTATCCTTCTGAACGCGGATGGGGTATTCCAGCAGTTATGCCGGTAATGAAGGATATATTCCATACCAAAATACTGAAAAAAGGCAATGAGATGATCGCCTTCGATCATATCATTCCACTAAGGATAATTTTCCCGCAAGGGACAGGGGATGTAAGCCCTCATGCCACTATCAATTTATCTTCATGGAAAGCTAAGATTGAAGATGAAATAAGGATGTGGAAAGCTGATCCGAACTATATATCCATTGTTCCACTACCGATCGGTTTGGCCAACTTTAGCGGAGATTCCAAGATACTATCGGTTACTCCTGAGTTACGCGCAACAGAGGACACTATAATAACCGGATTAGGGATAATACCCGAGATTATACGTGGAGGGGCTTCATGGTCAGGAAGCAATGTTTCCTTGCGTGTAATTGAGAATTCTTTTATAAATCATCGAGAAGGCATTCAAAATCTTATAGATTTTATTGTTGAAAGCGTTTCTGTATTTATAGGAATACCTAAAATATCAATCAAAATGGCCGATTTTAAAATGGCTGATGATCTTCAAAAGAAACAAATTATGGTTGATGCTTCCATGCGGGGCCCGGATTCTCTTGTTTCAAGGACCACAGCAACCAAGGAACTTGGTTTTGATCCTGATACCGAATATGATAATAAACTCGCCGAATTGAAACAAGTTGTTGAATTGCGTATCAGGGATGCTGAAGGTAATGCTGAAGCTGCCGGTGCCGGTAGCGTTATAAATGCTATGTATCAGGCCGATGCCCAACTCGTCAATCAAACAAGACTTGAAACAAATAGTCAACAGCAGCAACAGCAAAGAGACGCTTTTAAAGAAGAAGCCAAAGCTGAAAATAGTGGTGATCTCGATCAAGAAGTTGCTGCTGCCGAACAAAGTAAAGGATATGAACCAGGAACAATGTCTTTGCCTCAACTTATAATGCTGGTAACGCAAAGGTTCGCTAAACTTGCCCAATTTGATGAAGGTGAATTCAAGATACGAATGCTTGCCATGAAAAATGGAATGCCTGCGCTTTATAAAGAAGTTTACAATAATCTGAAAGAAATGAATCTGATTAAAGCCGATTTGATTCCTGATATGCCTACGGTAGAAAAATATATGCCAGGACAGGTACCTACTTATACACAAGGAGATACCTACGCGGAGGAACCTCCATCTCCAAGTGAAATAGTAGCGGCGCCATCAACATATGATAAGGTCCTTCCTGAAGCGCGTCCACCAGTTTCACCAAATGCTCCGATTTGACCGTTTGGACCACCCTTTCCTTCCCGACGGTCACACATGCGGCCTGCCCTAACCGGTGGGCCCATGTGCTATGAACTAAAAAATGGGCCGGCTTTCGCCAGCCCGCACCGATTAAGATGTTTTCTCCAGGTTTGCGCCTTCGGCAGGCGTTGATGTTCCTATTTCGGGTTGATCTTCAGAAAACGATTTAAATGATATGAAATGTATCTTTCGTATTATATCGATGATTTCATCTGCATTTTCCGTTTTTATATAGATACTGGTATCAGTATCGAAAAATTCCAACGATTGTGATTGGTTGGCCCTTTGATGTTTGTAAAGGGTAAATTCCCTTGCATCCTCAACTCCGGAAATTAGAATACTTAATTGATATTCGGTATTATCCTCTTCGATATTTATTTCTGATATTTTATCAATGTTTATCACTGTTACTGTTTTATCAAGCGATTCTTCAAGCGTAATTATTAAACAGGGAAACAAATCTGTCCTCCTTAATGTTGGATAGACCAGCCATATATTTCAATGGCTGGTCTATTATTATTGAACAATAATATTATTTCTTCTTATTGCCCTTCATTTTCTGGGCAAGTAAAAGCATAATCGTTCCGGAAGCTGGAGGGCTTAACCGATATGTTTTAGGATCGACTGCCGGGCCTGAAGATCCTGCAATACGATATTCGTAAATATGTTCCCCGTTTGTGGGATTAACAAACCTTGATCTTACATCCTGGTTCATTTGAGCTGCCACTTGATCGATAGTCATTCCGTCTTCTCCGGCCATTGAGACATTTTCTCCATTATTGGCGCCAAGACACACGAATTTGACCTCAAATGGAAGGTTTCCTTTTACAGCGCTTCCATACAATACCCTGTCTCCATCATTGAGAATGGTATCAGGATTAACCATATTGTGATTGATCGAAATATTTCCCTGAACAAAATTGAGACCGGCCTTTTCCATAAGTCCTGCGACGGTCGGGTTATCGTCGACATTAAACTCACGGACAGGGCCATTCAACTGGATAAGCTTTACATTAACCATTGTACGAACCTTTCGGAAAAACTGGCCATATTATAAGCCATGTTGTGCAAGTATTGGAGATTTCCCGAATTCTCGAAGCATGAACGCCTCAGGGTATAATGAAAACTGCACCTCATTCCAGCATGGCGTATCGCTTTTAATAAGCTTTCCGTTGCGCTGATTGAAATTCTGCACCACCTTGCCGACCGCTAATGATGCAATAAATATCGCTGTTGATGCGATTGAGGAACTGGTTCCACATGCTGAAACTTCCGCTTCTTCATCACTGTACAATGTTTTCTTCCACTCTTCAGCGTGTTCGGTGTTGTTCGGATTGAAACAATAGATTCTTCCCGAACGTAATCCCATACGCGTTTCAATTACCAGATCGGTATTGAATGAAGTGGATATCACTTTTTCGAAAATCTCTTTCCGTGACGCCATGGTATCGGTAAGCAGGAATATATATGAAGCTTTTACGGTTACCTGGTTAGTAACCATTTCAGAATATGCTTCGATTTCAAAACCGAAACGTTCCCTGATTATTTCCCGTATTGCTTCTACCTTGCTTTTCCCCACATGACTCTTGTAAAAGATCTGATTGCAGATATTGTGTTCCGCAACCGTATCACCATCGAAAATTTTCAATATTCCCTGGCCTTGGGTCTTATTACCCCATCCCATCATAGCCAGGATCAATGCAACATGACTCCCCGTTGCTCCCGCGCCAATAATCGATATCGATCGATTACCGATAGATGAAGGATCAAGTAATTTCGCCTGTCTTCCGTAATCCACGTTTTCCTCTCTTTCCACGATGAATTTCAACTCCATGTTCATTCAAAGACGGCCGAGGACCCATAAAATATCCTCTTTTATGATAAAAATCCAATTCCTCTTTTGTAAAAGGAACGAGTTTTTGTACCGGACTGTGGGCCTGATTGAACAAATTGATCTGTTGATTATTATAGTTTGACATTTTATCATTTGAAAAATCACCAGAACCATAATAATCAGTATCATCGAATTGATCAGGAACGAATGAATCCCGTGGATTAAAACCTGGAGTTGAATAAGAATACGGCGTTTTAACAGGCATATTCTTTTCCTTTAAAACAATTACCTGTGACTTGATCTCTTCATATTCAGAATCGGTTTCGACCAGTTTCCGAATCTGGTCTACCCGGTCCTTCGCCAGCACATTGGGCATTGTTGCGCATTCATTTATTTTTGATATTACAGATTCATAATACGCATCGGATTCCGTATCTTCGACTTTAAAATGCACTTTGTCAAATTTAACACATTTTTCAGGATCGAATATAGATATCGACATGTCCATACTTTTATTGACAATAATCCTTATTACGATACTATGAGTGGAATCCATTCTTTGTATTGCTTGCGTTTCATCTTGACTTGATGCAAATACCACCATGGTATTATGGGAATGTCCCCATAAAATCACCTTTGAAATGAGTTTCTCACCGTCGGGTCGGGCAAGTAACTCTTCCATAAGTTGTGTTTCACCTTCAGGTGATATTTCGCATGTTGCCCCGTTTGCCTCATTATGTTTTGGATAAAATATTTCAGAAACTCGATATACATTATTTTCCATCATATCAACAAGTCCATAGAACCCAACTTCAGTATCGTGGTTCATCACCAGGGCCTTTATCCATTTTGCGGCCTTCCTGGTAAAAATTACCAATGGAGATGAAAATACTGATTTGGACAAATGAATGTATGTTGTCTGTGATGATTCTTCCTTGAACATTAATCCACCGCCGGTAACGAATATACGCATTGACCCCATGCATCATTCTCATTCGGGTTTTTGAGGAATGATATTATGATATCAAATGCAGTATGCAAATCCGAACTTTCCAATGCTTTTAAAATAAGGTCATATCCACGATGGCCAAAACATACCATGCCATCATAATGGACATGTGGGCATTGAAATTCATTTCCGACCCCATTCATGGGTTTTAGACAAAATGACATATTATATATTTTAATCTGACTTTCTATATTTTCTATATTCGTTATTGGGTATACAAGAGATATAGGAATGCTTATCAACATTTTTCCTATTTTTCTTCTCCTATTATGATATAGATTGTCAGTAATGATTTCTTTTGTTTTGAAAATAATATTTGATTGATAGATGGATATACAATCAATCAAAGGATCATTTTTTATATCCTCGATTTGGTTAAATAATTTTTGTGCATTACCCTTTATAGTATTAAATGATTGTTTGATTTTTACAATTTCGCGTTCTTTATTGGCCAATACTTGAAGGGCATTTTTATATGCACTCATTCTTGAATTTAATAATGATTGTGACGCTTCATAATTAGAATTAATAACACTGTTAATTTGATCTTTTGTTATACTACCAAGTCCATTATATCTACTCAAATCTGTCATTTGATTTGTAGTAACTTCCCATAATCCATCATTATCATCATGTTCATCATCGTCATCATGTTCCGGTTCAATATTTATTTCAGCAACATTTTCGGCCACAGGTTGAATATCAACCGGGGTCTGGATAGCATCGGCTATTTGTGCAGGATCGATCGTTAATACCGAACCCTCTTCACGAATATTATATACGATTGGATTATTCGTAAAAGAGGTCATCACGTCTCTTATTCTTGAATTGACTTGTGATACTGAATAATGGGAAGTAAAAACAGAATAATTATCTGAAATTTGCATATTTGTAGACATGACGGCAATTATTTCGATCATTCGCTGATCTACCGCATTGTGTATTCTTATTATTGACACTTAACCTCCTCTACTTTATTGTTATAGGAATCGCCTGGGCAAGCATTGAATCGAATTGGTCTTTATTATTATCGATTTGTTTTGAATCCTTATGGACTTCATCTTCAAGTACTTCAGGCCATTTATTGATATATTTACCAGCAGGATCATCAACATTGGCCTCCTGAAGGAATATTATTAATAATTGTATTACTGCGAACAAATCCTTTTTAGCATATGCATTTGCGATTTGATGGGCAAGGTTTCCATGGCAGATATGGCCATCCCCGAATACATGTGGGGCCTGCATATTTTCATCAAATGCATTTACTTTATGTTTAGTATTGAATATGCGGACTGTATTACTTACATCATATGATGGTGACATTAATCCGACTTTAATTTGGAATGTACCTATGTCGTGAAATTTCCCAGTCCTTGAATCTATTGCATAAATATTTTTAGTATTGATAATTATACATTTATCGTTTACATCTATTGACAGTACATGTGGTATATCAAGAATTTGTCGATACATTTCTTTTATTCTTATTTTTTCTTTTTCGATAAACGCATCGATACTGAAAGCGTCTAATTGGATTTTTAAATCATACATTGATTTTGCATATTCCATTGCCTTATCAAGACATGATTTATAATTATTCACAGAGGCAGTATATGATGTTTTTAATTCATCAGTAAGCTTTGTTGCCGATTTAATTGATGACATGGTAAATAATTCCATTTTTATCTCCTCATGTTCATCAGCATATTCTTTATCTATTTTTTCCAATTCACTGCGGGATATCTTTCCATAAAACCTTCTACCCAATTCAATAAATATTTTTTTAACTATTTGTAAATGCATCTCCCCTTTTATCATCAGGATTATCATTTTATTTTTTTTCAAAGCATACAATCCTCCAGTATATGTATCTTTGAAAATCATATCATACTGGGAATAAGGAGAATTGGATCTGTTCGATATTATCTTCTGTATTGCTTTATTTTTTTCTGCTTCAGATAATGGTGATGATCGAACATTTTCAATCTCCTTGTTCGCATCCTTTATGAATGGGATGTAAGCATATCCGGCAGGAATTGTTTCCCCAAAAATATTTATTGAAGCTTGTGATAAGATCCTTTTTGCACTTTCAGGGGAAATGCATATCATAACTATATGATCATAAAGATTTTCTAAATCAAGCGATTTTAAAATGTTAGTAATTGTAAAATTAAAGTCTTCTTCATATTGGGTTGATATTATGATATTTTTATCAATATCATTAATAAATCTTTTCCAATCTATTGTACATTTAAATATTTCACTTGCTCCAATAGAAATCATACAACGTTTTTTTCCATCTTTTGTTATTATTTCATCATAAGAAGAACGTATCCTTATTAAAGTCATATGTTCGTATATTTTTTTACATTCTTCCAATTCTATTTCGTCTTGGATTTTTATTTCCGGAGGAATTTGAATTTGTTCTGACATTTCTTCTTGAGGGGCCATTCCTGCTGTCGTATGGGTAAATGGAATATTTACCGTTCCTGTATTCAATAATTCTTCACGAAGATTTTGTTCCACTGCTTCTTGTTGTTCAGTCCGTTCTCTATGGATATTAAAATCAGGAAAAGCCGTCAAGAACCCTTCATTGGTTTCCCCATTAGCCAAATAGTTATACATAAGCATGAAATGATTATAAAACATTTGGACAAAATGGTTTCGATCCTGAATTGGAACATTCATAATTTCAGTATATTTATGAGTGGCTTTTATGGCCCCATCGGTAAAAGAATCGAAAATTTCAAAATCCCTCCAATAAGGGTGGAGTAATATTTTTGCCCCATTATATATGGACCCTATAGAATGTGAATCTATAGTATTTCCCAATAAGAATGGATGCATATTTTCAATACAATCTTTTATTTTAACATAAATTTCACGATTGACCAATACTGCAGTTTTTCCTGAATCCGATTGGAATGGAAAACATTCACATCCAATTAATTCTGCTAACTCTTTTTCTACGAAACCATACATTAATTCCTCCTATGATAATAATTAATAATCGCTTCTATAATTGTTATTACATATTTGAATTTTGGATAACATGAATTCCGAGGATTTTCTTTATTTTCATCCAGTACTCCCAAGAATCGCATGTAAACGCCTTGGTGCCATTCCTGATCAAATTTTCCTTCATTTTCCTTTGGCGAGGATCAGGAATTTCTCCACTGCGTTTACATTCGATAAGGACGGCTCCTGATATCAGTGTGGTGAAAAATATGTCTGGTACTCCATAATCACTTGCTTTGATTATTTTAAAACAAGTACAATCGCTTCTTGATCTTAAATCATTGAGGATTTTTACTTGTAGATTTTTTTCAAGCGGTCTATTATCCATCGTATTATTTTCACCGTGATGTCGTATGTTTGATACCGTCCCAGTCCGTCTCTTGGTTGCTGGAACCTCATAATACCTCTTCTTTTTTAAAATACGTGTTTTATGCTTGTGATTCGTTTTTTTTACTCGAGATGGCACCTATCACCCCAATATTCTTTCCCCTGGTTCTCGGTCGATATGCATGAATGACATTATGGACAGTTTTTCTACAGCATCCATATATTTTTGAAAGTTCAATGATGGTCCTGCCGGCATCATAATCCTTGACCATCAACATATGCTCCCCATTTTTAAACCGTTTAAGGCGAAGATCATATTTTTTTAGATAATATGAAATCATTTGCCTTGAAATGCCAAGGGCTTTCGATAAACTGATGGCATCCTTATATTTTATTATCATAGACTGTAATTGCCACTTTGTGTATTTTAATGGTTTCATTACTTCTCCAATGATTTTAATGACGCTTTTATCACCCTACTTAATGATGATAAGCGTGCTGATAAATCGATTTTATTATTCAATGATTCTAAAATATCTTCGTCAATGGTGTCTTTAACCATAAGGTCCATTGCAGTCACTTTATCTTTTTGTCCCTGTCGATGTTGCCTTCCAATTGACTGGTCTCTCTGTACATAGGAATATGAATTACTGAAAAAAATCTGATAATTAGAAAACTGGACATTTTGACCAACTCCGAATTTTGTAGGATTGGCTGACATAAACCGGTATTGGTCCTTTTTGAATGTCTGTACTTGTTCGAATGCGTCCAATTTCCTATGACAGACAAAAGAAGATCTAATTTAGGATTTTCTTTGAAAGATATGGTATTGGATTCATTTTTTTCTTTACCGTTTTCATCGACGACTATTTTTGTATTTTTATAAAATCCGCACGATATTTGTCGGAGCTTTATTATGTTGGCAAGTACGTTTTTAGACATTATCGTACCGTCACATTGGCCATTACATTCCCCTGTAATGCCTTCTCTACGATCGCATTTATTACATACATCCTCGATTTCAGCAAGACAATATTTTGCCATTCCTATATACGCTGATTCCTGTTCACCCTCGAGATTACAATAAAACTTTTCAAAAATAAGATCGGGGAGGTCTATACAATCTTCCTTTTTGAAATGGACGGCCACATTGGATATCATCTTACTTACTTCAGGTATCGACGCTGGATGTGGTTTCCAGATATATCCTGCTTCATCTACAGGAAACATATATGCGCGTCTGAACATCCTATAATCAGCATAAGGAACTGTATCAGGGCCCATGAATCGATACGGCATGAAAAAAGACATGAGATTATTTGAATTCAATGTTCCGGTAACGATGTATTTATATTTACAAAATTCAAATTTTTCCACAATCCTTTTTGTTTGTCTTGAACTTGGATTACCTATTCGGTGCGCCTCATCAAGGACGATCATATCGAAATAATCATCTGCAAAAATTTCAACAAGCATATACATGCAATCCTTATTGATGATTTTCATACAACGAGCTTTGTCTTTTAATATTATGCCTTTCAAATGGGGGACTTGGATCCTCATTTCATCAATGACATTTTTTCTCAAATCAGGCATTGTGACGACAAGGGCGCGTTTTATTTCTCCAATAGATTTTCTATAATCTATGGCCCATAGATATGCGGCTGTTTTGCAAGTCCCAGGGTCGGCAAGCATGGCGCCGATATTAGAATTTATCATTATCTTGAACATTATTTTTTGATGTTCAAGTGGTGGATATTGTCCATGACATTCATAATCCCATTGGACACCATACCCATATTCATCCTTGATATTTTGGATGGTTTTTTTTCGTTCCGATATTTCCCTTGAAATGGAATCGACCAAATTAAAAGTATCATCCTTCCATATTACTTCTTCAGGTTTACAAAATCTAAATATTTTTGGTGAAGCTTTTTTATGTATTATTATCTGGTTTTTACGATATACCTTTTTTCCATCCATTCTTGCCTGCATAGATTGTAAAAGCTCCTGATCGTCGCATCCGATCAAAAGCTGGTTTTCATTGAATTTTTGTACTATCATATCATATCCAATTGAAGTATGCGGTTTTTAGAGTATGGTTTTCTACAATTCCGACAAACTGTAATATTTTTTCATCACTCCATTTCTTTATTTCTACCGTATAATGGATTTCTTTACCACCATTTGTATTTCGTGAATCTTCCTCATGAAACTGTTTTTTTTCGTATGCATTAGCCATAAGGGTAATAAGGAAAGATTTAAGATTTGATGGGACCAATAATGATTCATTTGGTGAATCAGGTCTGAATACATCCCTCCATATAATGGTACTTTCCATAGCTATGGAACAAATTCTTTCGCTTACCTGCCGGTATGCATGTGCTGAGATATCGATAGCTATTTTTTGATCGGTTGATTCACTCAATTCCTTCTTCAGGTCCTCCATCAGGCGTTTCTGATTGAGTAACTTCAACTCTGTCGCTACCATCTCGTTGTACACTTGGGCGTATTCTACGTATTTGTTCTCCACTATGCTCTCCATTTACAGATGAATGAATAAACGACATGATACCGTATGGATATTTATTTCCGGGGATCTTGAAACATACTTTAAATATGAAATCTTCAAGCTTTAAAGGGGAAACCATTTTCTTTAATATGGAAAGCCTCTTTGAATAATACACTTTATGGGTCCTACTATGTATCATTGATACGTATGGAGATTCTGGATTACTTGTCAAATACAACATGATATTTTTTTCATTAATGTTGGATTCTTTTGTCCTTGCAAAACTTAAGTAGCTTGTTTTTGCATGTAAAAAATTATGATATGTTGATTCAAAATAAACCATAGGTATGAATAGTTTTGACTGTTTAAAAAACGGTTCCGATTGTCTTAATGATACTTTTTCTTTATATGAATAATTATAAATACAACCACGACCACTTGCAGGATAACACCTGAATAGTTCCGCATAATTTGAATCCATACATGAAGGAATACAGGTCAATATTCCACAACACGTATTTTTAAAAAATGACGACATTCTCAATGTATATAAATCTTTTGGCACTCGAGTATACGTCAATCCACCTGGAGAATGTTTAACTTTCATTGTATAATTGATATTATCGATCATTTTCTTTTTTCTGCCGAATGCGACTATCATGTCCCCGCCATGACCGTCATTAACAATTGCATATTCTATATGTGTAAATTTATTTTCCTTTATTTTATTTACAACTTCTTCATCATCAATAAAAAAATTGCATTTTTGTAATTTGTATTTCCACACGTTCTTTCCTTTCTTTTTTAAAAAAAATGCGGAAGATCACTCTTCCGCATTTTCATAAATACGTTGGATTATTTTTTTCACTTCTTTTATCACTTTTTCTTTGATCTGGCATATCGCTATAGTTGTGACGCTGTAAAGCGTCCAATACAGGATGCGTTTGAACATAGTACCCCCTCAGGCTTAACGCCTCGGGGGAGGACGTATCAGTCATCAGGAATAGCTGCGTTCAAAGCCCCTTTTTTTTCAATCTCCTCCATAGTAAGGGCATCAAATTCATGTCTTGTTTTTTCCCGTGATATTTCATTCAATTCTGAATTTGAAATTGTCAATTTCTTTTTATCACAAAGCTTATCAAATTCAGACTCACTTATTTTGAAGAAATAGATTATATCCCTTATTGTCATACCTCGTTTTTCAACAAGTTCCAACAATTTGGCCGGACTATATTCCCTGGTTGGGATTGGGTAAAAATCAAGATATGCTTTCCCATCTATCGTTATTTTATTGGAATATTCTTTTACAAATTCCTTACAAAGTTTCAATAGACGGATATTCTCAGTCTTATTAGTTTCAATACGCTTCCATGCTTTTATACAATCATCGACATTAGATATTGAAAATTGAAATGGATCTTCAATATTTGAAATAAACATCTTGCTGAATAATGGACATTTACCATCTTCACCTATATGACATGAAGAACAATATTGATTACGCTGTGGTTGAAATGCTTCGCCTTCAGGTTTCAACATTTCCGATTCAATCATTTGAATACCATCGTTGAGCCATTTCATCGCTATAGCTGCAGCAGCATCTACATCTTCAACTTCATACTCCACCGTCTTATTAAACCTGATATATTCTATGCGAATCACTATCTTTTTATAGGATTCTCGAGGAATATATTTATAAATCATAAGAAGATAAAGAAGGGTTTGGACATCGGATTTTAATTGCGCTTCAGTCAACATCGTGCGTGATGATTTATAATCAGTAATGATTATATAATCACCATAATATTCAATTAAATCTATGACCCCTCTTATAAAAACATTGTTCGCATAAAAATCCGACAATAAGTTCCATTGACGATCATATGCGATCCGCTTTTCTGTCACAATCAATTCACGACGATTTAATTGAAAATTCTTAAGTTTGTAGAATCTTGACATAATATATCTAACATCATTAATGATATCAGGATCAGTACATCTATTCCTATTAATGGCAGTTTGGACAAGTTTTTCATATGATTCGGGGTCAGGCATGGTAGGAGATTCGAATTCACCATCCAACACTTCGTCCTCTATCATCATGATAAAATGTCCAAAACTTTTTATTGTAGGATATAGGTCCTTTAACCTGGATTGATTTACATAAATGTATCTTCCATAATCGGAAAGGGTCAAATCTTCTTTTTTCTTATTAAAAAATGATACAATCTTGTCTATCTCATTTTCATGGATTACTATTTTATTCTTATTTGCCCATATGACAAATTTACTGACAAATGTTTCTTGATAACACCACATGCCGGATAGTTCGGCAATCAAGTGGCATATTTTACCTGTAACATGAAAATCCTGATCAGGACCTTTCAATCCTTTGATATATTGCATATACCATTTAAAAGGACATTGCATGAACAAGTTTATCCTGGAGTAAGAATAAGGTTGTGTGGCTATAAGAAGTTTATCTTTTTCAGTTATAACCACTCCATTTTTTCTATTTTCCTGTTCTCCGGTTTGAAAGTATTTAAATAAAGGCGTTTCCATTGTATGTTTGGTCTCCTTGGATTCCAACTTTTTCAATTTTGCGAACAATTCTATATTCTTTCTCACATCATATTCCGCTCGATGGGCCCCGGAATCATCCCATTCAATGCCGGCGCGTTGACATGCTGTTTTTAATTTATTTCCTCCACGATACCTATCCCGACAGGCAAGTAAAGTATCATAAACACGCCTTGGCTCAATACGAATAAATGGAATATCGAATTTTATTATGTTGTGACCGATTACAGTACGTTTTCCTATGAATTTTGCCAACTTTTCCCTTACTGCATCACGTAAATAATTAGGACAATCTTTTACCATGTCCCATGAAATATGATTGATACGTTCAGCATCGATATTGGTATGTCCAGCCATAGGACGGCATAATTGGTGAAATATCCCACCTGTAGATCCATCCTCATTACATTCTATAGCGACTATCTCAAGAATTTCATCAGCAGTTGGATTAAGTCCAGATGTTTCAACATCGACTGCAACATATAAAAAATCCATTAAACTTCCTTTTCAACGTTTGATATCATTTTTTCTATTTTTTTATACATAGCAAAATATTCTCCTATATCTTCCATGACTTTTGCATTATTGGAAAGAAGTAGGAGTCCGCGCATGAAACAAGTAAGTTCCAATCTTGAAAACTCCACCTTTACAATTGTTTTTTCTTGACGAATAGTAACTCCGTATCTTTCAGAAATACCATCTTCAATCTCTCGCACCCGCTTTTTCATTTCTTCAAGGTCTATTAGAAGGTT
>PDVH01000059.1_pt1 | contig 30112 bp, 65 predicted proteins | sample 1369781 | NCBI WGS metagenome assembly PDVH01 (sample SAMN07795378, study PRJNA414565) | Alkali sediment metagenome, whole genome shotgun sequencing project. | isolation source: glacial lake sediment | place: Bosnia and Herzegovina: Donje Bare Lake | collected 2016-06
GTCCCGGCTTCAGCCAAAGCCCTATCGCCCTTGCGGGTGCTCAGGTGTTGATGTGAGTAGGTCTGGTTAGACCTCACTTGTGTGAATGACGAGAGAAGCCAGATTGAAATCTGGTCGCGGCAGTGATATCAAAGCCGCATTGGCATAGTCGCCTATGCCCGGTCTCGGGGATTATCGTCATCCGATATAGCCTATATGCCATATCGTTTCCCGGAACCGTTGGAGACATAAGTCATTCACCGAATGCTGGGAAAGGAAGCTCATGCTTGGAGGCCCAGGAATGGTTCACACCTGGCGAGCTTCCTCAACCTTTCAGCCGCCGTTTTTCTGGTTTGCGTTGACAATGAAATCCTTTTTGAAATCCTCAATTTTCCTACCGCTGAAAATCCATTCAGTCAGTTCCTTGTAATAATCACCCATCACTAAAAAATTTATCGGACTTACTACCGGGTCGCATCTCATTAACAAATTTTTTCCGTCAAAATATCTCACGCCCACGATTTTGATATGTTCAGGCTGGGCCGCTGCATTACCCATAAATTTCAGGCTTTGCGGCCACAAGTGCTTAAACTTCTGAATATTTACCTGGTCTAGTTCGGCCTGGGTGTAATTTGCTTTACCCAGGAAACACATAATAAAATCATCTTCCGGGTACAAAGCCCTTTCGCTCACCCGGACCTTTATCAGCGCCAGCCTGTCCCCTTTGGCGGCCCTCATAGCATAAAAAGGGGCATAAGCCGAACTCAAATAAACCAGGTGGGGTTTGGATTTGATAGGCCAGTTCGCCGGCATCCCGGCTCTGAAGCCTATACTCATTATTTTTCTGGCGTTCTCCTCGCTTGTGCCGTGATAAAGCGTTATCATTTCCCAGCCTCCGTTTTTTCAAAAGCTGTTTTAATTTCCTCAAGCTTCGCCCGCAAATTTTCCTGTTTTTTTTCTATTGCAGTAAACCTGTTTTCCAGGTCCTTTATCATACCGAGAGTAATTTTTATCATACCCGCACCCCCAAGTTCCTGCCACAGCCCGGGCAGTAAAACCTGTCATCTCCAAATCTATTGGAAGCTTTCACCCATCCACAGACCGGACATTTTAAACGTTTTAATTTCACAACCCCCTCCTTCGGCTCCCAACAACCATCATTTTCGTTAATTCCTGCGCAATTACCTTGGCCGGCGAGTGCGCAGGACTTCTTTCCGCATGTTATGCAAGTTTCACCCTCGTCGCCGGAGAGGAGCTTGTCCTTTAGCATTGCTATACTACTTATGGCTCTATTATAATCATCTTCATTTACCCATTCTCCAATACCCACATATAGAGAACTTCCACTAAAAATGCTTAGTTCCTTTGAAATCCGTTCCCGCCATTCAGCGTTTACCTTTTTTCTTTCGTCTGCTCGGATTTTAGCTTCGTTCATAACATCATAGCTCCTTTTTTTCTATTTTGGCTGACTTTCTTTCTGACAACTATCTGGTTTGTAGTATTCCGTGTAGCTTCTTATGTGTTCTACTGCATATTATTACTCCTGCTTCACATGGTATTTTAAGAATTCTGCAAAAGCGGCATGGCTTATCATGGCTCTCAAAACAGTTCTTGTTTTTAGTGTTCTTCAACATTATTCCTTCTCCCTCTCTTCCGCCTGTTTTTCTAATGTGTTTTTTTCCCAGCCCCCGGATTTTATCAGTTCTTTAAAATTTCCAAGACATCTTTCGCACATGCAGATTCCCCGTTCTTTCACATTTGGAACTGCAGACCCATTAAAAGTCGGACGAACGGATAATTCGTAATAGGCACACTGTAATCCATCTTTATTGCTGATGATTTTTTCACATACATCGCATCTGGTTATTGTTTCAATACTCATACCTTTACACCTCCACCAAGTCTACGTTTTTCTGGCTTACCGCAGACTTTGTAAAGTTTTTTCTTATGAGGAGCAGTGCCTGTTTCTTCACCTAAAAACCTAATTTCACCCTCTCTGTCCATTTCCGGCAAAAGCTTAGACAGCAACTGACGAAAGCATTGTTCTGTTTTTCTGTCACGCTTGCCCCGGGAGTGTTCGGATGCCTTTATAGCTATATCGTAAGCGCAGAATTCCACTCCAGGACTCATCCCGGAGATGATTTCCCGCACTATTCTTTCAAGCTGGCTATTTCGTTTTTCCATATCGCGCATCCTCCTTTTTGTAAAAATACAATCTCAACATTATCCTCAAAAGCCATAACCAGCCGCTGCCGGGCTTTTTCGTAATCCTGGTCCGGGCAATTCACCATAGCCTCTCCCCGGATACATCCATCCAAAGTCCTGAAAACAAAGTGAGCGACTTGTTTTTCCTCTTCCATGTCAATTACCTCTGTTTGCGGTCTTTTAAAGTTTTTGCTGACCTCAAAAGGACTCCTCGTTTAGTCACAAACCATCTAAGTTGTGTTCCCTTTTCCCACCCCATCTGCCGGACAACGCTTACAGGCACGGTGATTTGGGCAATTTTATGGCGCTTTGTTGTCCTCCCTCCGAGAGCTGACCTTATCTGGAGGTTTACTGCGGGAAATTTCATTTTGCCTCCCTCCACTCAACCAGGGCGCAATGGTCATCGCCCCCATCCGGCTTCTTCTTATAAAGCTCCCCGTTCAAATGCCGCCAGCCGCCTTTAAAGGCGCTCCATACCAACTCTTCTCCGCACCAGTGGCAGACTGGAATTTTAGCTTTCATTTTTTTCCTCTTTTATGTTTTTTTCTGTATTTCTCACTATATTGTTTTTGCTTTCCCGGATGGGCAAGCCTCCATGCTGTTATTATCTGCTTATAGTGCCTCTTGTTTTGCCGGTAATGCTTCCTGGACCGGGCCTTCGCTGATTTCCTGTGCTTTTTGTACCAGCGGCGAGAGGCAGCCGCCACGGCTTCAGGGTGCTTCTTCTGCCATCGCCTTGTACTGACTATCGCTCTTTTCCTGGCCTGCTCCTTGGTGTATTTCTTTCTCATATTGTCCCCTTATGCTTACCCCAGCCAGGCCTCCTGGCCATCTTTTTCATTTTTTTGCCCTCGTTTCTTCATCCTCTTCATCCTCTTCATCATCATCTTCTCTGGCTTCCATTATATCTGTTCCACTTATAATTTCTTTGAGTTCAGTTTTGACTGTTGATGCCATTATTTGAATACAGGGAATACAGACAAAAACTTTTCCGAAATCTGTTTCTTTTTTGATGAACACAAAAGGCGATAAAAAATCTACATCTATTTTATCTAAATCCTTTTCGGTTCTTCCACAAACCCAACATATCTTTCTCATTTTTTACCTCCCCCCTTTTTTTTCGTTACCAGCTAGCGCTCCTCTGGCCCCCATATCACATTATGTTCGCCCCAGCCAGGCCTCCTGGCCATCTTTTTCATTTTTTTGCTGGTGCCCTTTCTGACAACTTTCAAATGCCAACGAGGTGAATTACAGCTTGTGCAATTTCCAGGACTCCCCCTCACTCTGCTTGTTTTCGGCCATATATGCCCGCACCGCAGGCATTTCCATGCCGGCACTATTGTTTCAAAAACTTTCATTTTATCACCTTCGCAAATCCAAAATCCAGGGCTTTAAGCCTGCCATTCCTGGTGTCGAAGCCCATATTGGCAGGGCGGACATCACCAAGTCCATACCGACCGAGCTCATGTTTCAGAGCCAGGCCTTTGGGCGTCCTCGGCTTAACCCCATTGGTGTCGGCCAGCCTCTGTGCCATAAACCACCGGGTCGCCCAGTAAATTTTGATAGCCTTGCGGTTCCTGGTTCCTTTCGGAATCCTTTTATAAGCTTTGAAAGTTTTACGGCAGTCTCTGCCCGCCTTCAAAACAAAAGGGTGTTTTGTCCCGCAGACTCGGAATGCTTTTTTGTAAGCCCCGTGACCGAGCAGTTTCACCCCGGGAAACTCCTTGCGGATAAGTTTCAGAGCTATGTCGTGGGAGAACCTTTTCCTGGTTTTCCTCATCTGGGCTTCCATCCTCTGACACTTGCGGAAAGCCTTTTTGTGTCTAAAACTTGACATAAATTTTCCCCTTATTTTCTGACTCAAAAGCCTCACAGGCACAAATAAATTTAACCCGGTCCTCCGGCCTCATGTGTTTGAAATTACAGAAAGCGATCGACCACAAAAGCTTGTCCCTGTTTTCAGACCTCCAGAGCTTATCGGCTTTATTTTTCTTTTTTGGATTTTTATCGTATACTTTTTTAGTGTGCGCTCTCCTTCTTTCCCTGTATTCCGGATTATTTTTATAACGGTTTCTGACATAACAGTTTTGGCAAACATCAACATAATTTGCTTTTTTCGTGCTACCACAAACCTGACATTTCCAACTTACCATTCAATCACCTATTTATCATCCACTCGGAGACCGCCTTTTTCAATATCCAGTTCCCCGCTATCCGCCTGGCCTGGCTTAAATAGCCCTTTAGGAGCCTCAATTGGGACTGGGGTATGGGTATTTGATGGTTTTACGGCCTCCTTTTTGACCGACCTATCCCTCATTGCAACCAAATATGCCCTGGTCTGGATTGTCGAATCCAGGTGGCTGATTGCCTTTTTCAGGTCCTCAAGCAGGCCCTGGGCCTCGGCCTCGGTATAATCGTAATAACTTTTGCTGAAACAATTCTGGAGCATCATTATGGATTTGACTGCGTTGGCGGCTCTTCTGGTAGCGACACGCTGAAATATTTCGTTCATAATCTTTTTCACCTAATTTTTCGCCATTTTATTTTTTATTTCATTCAAGGTCCTTTCAATCTCTCCTTTGAAATCTTCTTTCCTCATTCCAAGGGAATGCGTTACGCCTTTTCTAGCAAGTTCCTGCTTGATTGGGTAATATATATCTTCATCAAGAGCAAAACAGAGTTTTGCATTTGCCCAATCAAGTAATGCCATCAGCTTTTCTCGTTTCAGGTCGCAGGAATTCGCTGCGCTATCGCTGCGCAAACGCTGCAAACCCCGAACCAGGCGGAAGCCGCCAACCGAAGACGAGCGCGAAGGCGCAATGTCCGCGCTGAGGCTGAAGCACCTGTCCCCGAGATGGTCCCAAACCCTGCCGCGGAGGACGGCAATTTCATCAAGAGTTTCATCCAGCCACCAGTACGTTTCTGTCCCTTTTTTATGTTCTTCAAAAGGTTTCATCTTTTCAGGTTTGTTCCATTCTATGACCAGGCCAGAGTCGGGTAGTTTGCAGTTACCGACCTTTTCACCGTTTTCGTAAACGTCATAGCTGCCATCTATTTGTTTTTTCAGGAAAGTAGCTGTCCACATCCAGTAGTTTTTCAAGTCTTCAAAATATTCGCTGTCTATTCCTTTTTTTGTGAGTTCCTTCTCTTCTCTTGCGGTCGTGAGTCTCGCTCCGAGCTTTGCAGCTATCGCTATCGCTTCCGCTTGTGTGACGTTAGTCACGACTTTTACGTTTTTACGGTACAATTGTTTTTCAATCATGTTTTTCACCTAATAAATTTGCCCCTCGGCCTCCGCTTGTTTGTAGGGGATTCTGCCCAAAATAGCGGTCGTTTCGTATCCATGGCTTACGCACTTAACCGCCCGTTTGCGGGCCTGGGCCGAATTCTTCGCATAAACATTTATTTCATAGGTATCAGAACCGACAACCTTGCCTCCGGAATATTCCTTGGCAAGAACCCTGACCTTATAAACAAAAATTTTCAGAATTTTGTTAAGGATTTCTGTGGGGACTTCCTCTTTTGAAAAACCAGGGTTCTCCCAGTTTTTAAATGCGGCCTGTTTATTGGAGTAGAAGCATTGATTGATTATCAGGAAGCTCTCCGGAGCCTTACTGCTCATTTGGATACACTTTGCAAGAGTTTTAACTGTCCAAATCTTCTCTCCCTCGTAGGCTATGTTGGTTTCAAAAATTTCAACAGCATTGCCTGGGATGAACCCCACTTCAGGCCTCTGGTAAAAGAAATATTTGTCGCCAACCCTCTTTACAAGCTTATGCTTACCGAGCATTTTTGGTATTTTCATGTTTATCCCCACTCCGCCTTTTCATACTCCGGTCTGTCGCTCACTATCTGGTTGGTAATCGCCTGGGCGAGGTCTTCCATCTCCTTGTTGAGCCAACGCCTGTTTATTGTGCCCTCGGCACACTGATAGTTGTAACAGTTGAGCGATTTCAAAACCTGGTAAATATCAACCAGCTGGTAATAATCATATTTGAAATTGGCAAGCCTGGCCTTCACTTCCTGGGGAGTCAAATAAGGCTTCTCATACCTCTGGTTCGTAGCATCAATGTTCATTTTGAGCATCGCCCTTCCAAGTTTTGTCAACTCCGCATATTTTTCCCTCAATTTTGAACAGCTGCAAAGGTGGGCGTGGTCTATGTAAGACAAAATCCTGTTGATGGTGATGTCTTCAACGATATAGCTGCTCATGCTCCCATCCTCCCCTTAAGGTCCTGGACCAGAACATCAACCTCGGCTTTCGTGACCTTGGTGAGCCATGTGCCGGACAATCTCACGGAATTGTGCAGCACAACAAGGTAGCAGTCTTGCCATTCTATGATGTTAATGCTCAAATTATCCCTTCTGCCAATATGGTAAAAAATATCCTTGAAATTGGGCAGATTTTGATTGAGTTTAACCTCGAAGTCAATCCTTTCACCATTAAGCTTCTCCAGAAGACCATAAACCATTCTCTTCTCCAGGGGGACATCCTCAACATACTCATAGCGGTGGCCATCCACATCATAAGATTTGTGGTCGTTGTGGCTCACCCAGGGCTTGACCGAAGCTATAATGTCGCTCAATTTACAGCCGGGGAAAACCAGGCGGCTTTCGGAATTCATACCCCCGCCTCCCTCAATTCCTTAATCGCTTTTTCATCCCATTGTTTTCTGGACATACAGCCTTTGCCTGAAGGCCAATCCATGTATGCTACTTTTACGAGCAACAGGAGTGTATCTTGTTTTTGCAAAAGCTCCTTGATTTGAGCGTTTTTGTCATCCACCATTTTGGCCAATACCGAAGTGGCGTTATCAGGGTTCATGCTCCCGCCCTCCCCCCTACACTCTTCACAAACCGCTTCGGTTCCCCATCTCTTTGTTTTGCGGTCATATTTTTGTTTGAAATCCAAATCACATTTTGAGCATCTTGTAATTATGTGAGCGTTTTTGCTTTCTCTATATGCCGAGCGACATTCTGAACAAAAAGCCCGCCCGCATTTCAAATTGAAATACTCCCTGTTTGTGATGTCACGACCACAAGTTTCACATTGGCACTTCACTTTCTGGTCTTCTATTTCGTGGTTATTCATGCTCCCGCCCTCCCAGACCTCTTTTGGTTTATCCTGGCGGCCAGCAATATGAGCTCAAATATTTGTGTCATGCTTCCGCCTCCGTTTGTTTAACCATCACAAAAGTGCCTTCCTTTTCCCTCTGCTCCTCGAGCTTATTGAAAGCTCCGATAAGCTGTTTCGCAGCGGAAAAAAGGCTCATGGGCATAAACCCAGGAACATAGGCTATTCCACAGGTAAAAGTGCAGTTACGCATAGCCAGGACATGATTGAAAACATAGGTCAGAAGCTTTTCATCGCCCTCATCGGTCGCGCCCGTAGCCTCGCGGTCTACCAGGCTCTGAACGGCCTGCCTGATTGTCATTCCGGTAAATTTGTCAATTCCAGTCATAGGAAACACGCTCCTTTTCTGAAATCAGAAATCAAGCTTTCAAAACCACGCTGGATTTCCTGCCAAGAAGCACGGACATATTCATGGCTTGAATCTATGGTGTTGTAAGGCTGTCCCGAGGCATCCTTTCTCTTGACGCTCCGGGCGTATCTTATGACCTTGGTTCTTGTTACGGTCCGGACTGACACAATCAGTTTGAAGTCTCTGTAGAGAATCTTCATCAGGTTGAGCGCCTCAAACTTTGCGGCCTGTTCCTGAAGGTCAAGATGTGCCTTTTTTATTTCACTGTCAAATCCTTGATATGTTACCATGTTATCACCATTAAATACTTAATAGTAAGCTTTATAAGCTTAACTATATGCCTCCCTCACGAAACACAGCCCGGTCTTGGCCTGTTCCTTCAGGCCTGGACAGCGGCAACCCCTCGGGACCACAAGGCCACCCAGGGCGATTGCTTCCTTGCGGTAGCTCACCTTGAAAGGACACTTGGAAGTAGCCCGGCACCGGCCCATGCGTGGGCAAACCATTCCCTTGGAGCTTGTGGAGTTCATGTTATCCTTCTCTTTACTTAAATTTACTTAAACTTAATTAACTTGGGAGTATATAAAGCTTTCATAGCTATGAAATCGCGCCTGTGGCCACGCCTGGCCTGCTGTGGATATAGGCTTTCCATGTGCCTCACCCTTAAATTTAATCTCTCGGGAATTTTAAACCTTTTTAAGACCGCAGGCACGATTATTCAATAGGGCAAAAAGGCCCCTGGGGGTAGGTAAAATGACCAAAGTAAGCCTCGGAAAGGGTATCGGAACAGGTCGGCCAGTTGAGCTAGACCTGGAATCCTTGATTGACACCCGAATGCTGGTTCAGGCGAACTCGGGTGGTGGAAAGAGCTACTTCCTCAGAAAACTCCTTGAGCAAACGCACGGCCATGTCCAACACATCATTCTAGACTTGGAAGGCGAATTTGGCACTTTGAGAGAAAAATACGATTATCTTCTGGTCGGCAAGGGTGGCGATATAGACATCAGCATCAGAGTGGCCGACATCCTGGCCCGGAAGCTCCTGGAGTTGGGGGTTTCGGCCATAATTGACCTTTACGAGCTAAAGCAGCATGAGCGTATCCTTTTCGTAAAACGCTTTCTGGATTCCATGATAAACGTATCAAAAGAGCTGTGGCACCCTTGTATTGTGGTCGTGGATGAGGCCCACATTTTTTGCCCGGAGCATGGAAAGGCAGAATCAGCCCCTTCAGTCATAGACCTTTGCACCAGGGGCAGAAAAAGAGGTTACGCAGCCGTTCTGGCTACCCAGAGGCTGTCAAAGCTCAGCAAGGATGCCTGCGCTGAACTCAACAATAAATCAATCGGGCGCACTGGCCTGGACATAGATATGAAAAGGGCCTCGGAAGAGCTGGGGTTCTCCAGCAAAGAGCAAATGCTTTCACTCCGCAACCTGGCCCCGGGAGAGTTTTACTATTTTGGGCCGGCCCTATCCACCTCGGTCGAGCTTATGAAAGTTGGGGAAGTCCAGACAACGCACCCCAAGAGCGGCCAGAGGATTCTCAAAACTGTCACTCCGCCAACCCACAAAGTCCAGGAAATGCTTAAGAAGCTCACCGACCTACCCCAGGAAGCTGAAAAGGAGTTGAAAACGGTTGAGGAGTTCCGCTCGGAAATCCACAAGCTGAAAATGGAAAACCGGCGCCTGGCAGCGACTGGCGGCCAGGCGGTAGTGCCCCGCCCGGTCGGCCTGGACAGTCGCATGATAGCCGAAAGGGATGCTCTCAAAAATGAAATCAGGGAGCTGAAAATCCAGAACCGGGAATTCCATGGTCGGCAAAACGCACTCCAGAAGAAAATGCTTTCAATGTCCAAAATTGCGACAAGAACGGCTGAAGAAATCGGCCACATCGCAAATGGACCATATATACCTGTATATACAAAGCCCGAGCAGACAGCAGTAAAAACCCTATCCCAGCCCACAATAGAGCGGTCTGAACCAATCCCATGGCCTCGTGACAAGATTCTCAAGCCCTACTCTGAGCCATCTTTTGAGGGTGGGAAGCCTACTGGCGGAGCTCTGCGTATGCTCCAGGCAGCTGCAATGTTCTGGCCTGGCTCGGTTACGCGGTTCAGAATGGGCCTGATAGCCAGGCTTTCTCCGGGTTCAGGCACTTTCGGCACCTACCTGGCCATTTTGAAGAGGGATGGCCTCATAGAGGGCGACAATTCAGCCTTCACGATTACCGAAGCCGGCCTCCAGCAGGCTGGAACCATCCCCAAGCTTCCTGAAGGGGCGGAACTTGTTGAAATGTGGAAATCCATAGTCAAGGGTGGGGCGGCCAGGATGCTCCAGGTCCTTGCGGAAATTTACCCCGAAGGCCTGGACAGGGAAGAGCTTGGCATGAGGGCAGAAATCTCGCCTAGCTCAGGAACTTTCGGGACCTACCTGGCCACCCTGAAAAGGAGCGGCCTGGTTGAGGTCAGCGGTAGGCAAGTCAAAGTAACAAAGGAGATGTACGAATGACCGATTTTGTAATATTTAAACTTGAAAAGATGGTTGCGGAAGATGGAGAGGATATTTGCAGTCTTTGCGATTGCTTTATATCCCAAGATGAAATTTTTTGGCTGAAAATGACAGTCGGTGAAATGCCAATTATTTTCTGTAAGACCTGTTTCAAAGAGTATCAACACAAACCCAAGCCTGAAAGGCACAAAATCGTGAAGTTCAAAAAAATCCACAACAAGGCCCGGTTCATAAGGGTCAGAAGCTTTTGCAAGGGCGGACATAAAATCCGTGGACATATAAGGAGAATAGAAAAATGACCGACAAAATTACGACCTGGGACTGCTGGAACCAGGGCCTCTGGGGTACTGCCTTCATAACGACCACAAATCGGTATTATTTCGGCCTCGGTTCGATAGACTTCTTGGAGTTTACGGAACTCTGGGAAACCCTTCAAAAACCTAGGCCTAAAAAGGGGTCCGGGTAGGGGTATTTCCCCTTTTGAGGCCATTCGCGGGCCTCTCCTGGGAGCCAATTTGGTGAAAAAAATGATAATGGATGACAAAAGGTCGGATGGCTTCGGTCGCTGTTCAAGATGCGGTTGGCGAATGTATTTTGAGCGGAGTGAAACACAAAAACCATGTCCAGGATGCAAAACGACAATTTACAAGGGGGCTGGAGAAAAAAAATGAAACGAAAATACATTTGTGAATGTGAATGGTGTGGCAAAAAAATAAGCAAAGCCCAAGCTGAATGGGAAGGTACACTAGCTGCCAATTTTTGTGACTGCGAAGACTATAAACGGGAGCTACTAATCAGAAAGCTCAAAAGAAAAATCCGGGAACTGGAAAACAAAATAGAACAGCTCGGATATAAACTCAAAGAGGCGGAGGAAAGATGAACGACCAGGAAACAAAAGCTTTCGCGGAGTGGCTTGTAGGGTGCGGAATGAGGGAAAGGACTATCAAAACCTATTCCAGCCTTCTGGGCATAATCAGGCCCTTTTCCCTCACAAATGATATGAACTTATTATAATCGGAACGCTCAACGAAGTGCTTCGCATCCACGGCAAAAAAATGCGTTCCCCTATCCGTAAATACGTTAAATTCTGTTTTGAACGAGAAGTGCAGCTAATCCAGGGGGGCATGAGGGAAAAAGAGCAGATGAGGATAAAGAAGAATACCATCTTGTCCAATCTGGAGTTGATGGAGAGTCTTAAAAAAAGGGAGCATTTAACAAAAGACGACCTGATTAACCGCTATATCCCCCCGGAAGATTTTTACAGAATCCTGATGGCCATGGACCTCCAGACCAAAACCCTTTTGTTGACGACTTATGACCTTGCGGCCAGAATAAGCGAGGTCCTCAACAACTACACCATCAATTTCAAACCCATCGGGCTGGAAATCCCCAGGGAGCTGGCTAAAAGCAAGCATTCCCGGTTCGTTCCTTATCTGATGTCAGAAACATACAGGCTTCATTGCCAATATATGGAGTCCCTGGGACCGAAGCCGCCCGAAAGACCTTTTGAGGGGTTATCCTATATGCAGGTGTACTACAAAATGAAGAAGGCGGCAAAAAAAATAGGGTTCCGGCCGGAACGAATGAGCCTGGGAAACCTGAGCGAGATTTCCCCACATTGGCTCCGCCATACCAGGGCCACCCAGCTCGCCGGCACATGGGAGCTTGGCAAGCTGCAAAGACGTCTGGGACATAATGACCCAAAAATGACGAACATTTACATAGATTATACCAGGGACAACGAGGTGCAAACTCTGGAAGAATACCTAAAAAAGAATCGGCTGAAAATTATCTAAACCATTTGAACAAGTTAACATAACCATATCAATCTTTCCTCACTTTCCTCATTATCTTATCAAGTTTGGCCTTAAATCGGTCAGCATCCTTAATGGTATTGTTGATTATCCACTTCACTTTTCCCGTTTTCTTGTCCCTGGTGCCGACACCAATAAAAGAGCCTTCGGCTGCAAGCCCATAATGAGTCTTTAAGTTCCGATACTGGCCTTCAAACCGCTTCATGGCTACATCCAGGGGGAGCGAATATTCATGTTCTTTCTATCCGTAAGCCATCCCATTTTTATCCCCCAATCCTAAACACACCAGTTCCGCACTTCGGGCACTTGCCCTTCATGGCAGGCTTGCCATTTTTTAGCTTTACGCTGGTCGCTCCGCTCATCTCTACCTTCTTGCGGCACTTAACGCAATATGCTGTTGTCATTCTTCACCTCTTTGATAGTATTTTCTTATTATTTTAGCGTAACGTATCATCATCTTCATGGCGCGGTCTTCTTCCTTGCTTAAAGTCTTTGCATCAAAGAATCTGATTTTCCATTTTTCGTAATTATCCAGACCCGATAAAACAGCTGCCTCATCGCTTCTTCTGAACCTTAACCCTAAAATGCTCACATGCTTCCCGTTCATTCCGTTTGTCATTTTTTTTCCTCTTTCAATATATTTTGATTTTACTATTTAAACACTTATCTTACCCCTTTGGATGCTTTCTTATCCATAATTTAACCCATCTTAACGCTACGAATTTGGTTTTGAAATATTTATCTGGCGGAGCGCTATACCAATAATTCGTTGTTACAACCCACTTCATCAAAAACCTTTGCCAGGCAGTCGAGCCTTTCTCAACCTTATGTATTCCTATTACCTTGTTCCCATTCCTGAAATAAACATCTTGACCAGATTTTGCGTATTTTTCCCATGTCATGTCAATCATTCCCCCTTTTCAAAAACCTTATCGATTTCACCTTATAAATCATTTTTGAGCCTCGCAAATGAAACTCTCATTGGTAATCCAAACATAATATCTGTCCGCCATACTCAATCAGGCCTCACATATTTGTCCCACCCGGGCGGGTCGGTTTCCGGGTTGCCCCCATCCTGGGAAATCTCGAGCTTACCCTTGGTGACATCCTGCATCATCATCAACGCCATTTTCGCATAGCGGTCGTAAGGCATCCTTCCGGTTTTACAGAAAGCGACCGTATGACACGCTTGTTCTCGTTTATCAGGTTCTTGATTCTGGAAAAAATTATTTTTGCTTCTGAATCCGTTATCCTCTTCCCCGGCTTTGTTTTCCAGTAGACTGTGTAACCCATATTATATCAACTTCTCATAACCTAACATCTAAGACCTGGAGTTGTCAAGCCAGAAACCAGATGTGGCCGAACCTCATATCCTCTGGAACGTAAATATCTGTACATATCTAAACTCGACATCTTAATCACATGGAGGGATGTTTCTCCTCGTCTACGCTGTTCACGATTTGGCGGGAAAGAAACAGAGACTAAAGCGTGATATATTGGTACAATAGCTGTCTTGCCACTAAGACTTACGGGCCTCTCTTTTGTTATCTCGGCATATATTTTATCTGCTTCTTCCCCTGAAATAGTTTGCCAAATAGAGGAATCGCCATCCGCCGCCGTAAGCGTTATTGTATGTACGCCAGCGGAATTTTTAGTATGTTCAACCTTTCCCTTTTTATCATTATTGTCCGCAGTTTCTGTTTCTTTTACGACCTTAAAGGGTTTTCCCCTAATGCGGGCCATGTCCCGTTCTCGTATTTCCTTTGTCAAGCCCTGCATATCGCGCACAATCAATACCATGCGGTTACGCATTTTTTCTTGGTCAGCTTCTATATATCTGTTTTGAGGAAAATCAGATAAATAATATCTCGCCCGGGACAATATACGCTTATATTCCGCCATAGTAAGAAGTTTGCCAGATAGACCCGGCATAGAGGACAAATGAGTATAATTTGTTACGTCCTCGATTATTTTTGGTAAATTATATTCATCATCCCACGCCGTCACCCATCCATCAACTACGGTTGCGGACATTCCTATCCAATGGGCACTTCTTAGATTCATTTTATATATCATTTTTGAGCCTCGCAAATTATTTTATCAAGCTTCGCTGCTTCACGCCTTGAAGTCGCAAAATATGAACCGCCGTTTTCGTTTTTCATCTGTACATATATCATCGTATCGTTCCACGGCTGAAAAGTGTAAAACTTTTTTATTTCATCGTAAGGCTCAATCGCATCGGCATCATAATCCGTTGTGTATGTGCCGTTTGTGCCTATGATATAGTACTTTCTTCCTTTTTGTACTATCACGCAATATATTTCTTCCACAAGCTCCTGGTTTTCTCCACCCATTTCGTTATTTTGTATTTCTGTGTAATCTTGCAGATTCCAGCATTTTAATTTTTTCATTCTTTTTGAAAGTTGAGAAAACCACCCTTTTGCAATTACCTTCCATGTTACTTGATTATTTTGAATTTTTTCCATATTTATCTCCCAATCATCTGCTGGTATGCCATCGCCTTTTTAACCGACTTCTTCTCAAGCATCCTATTTAACAGTATCTTGTTGCCTTTAATAAGCACCGCACCATTCTGGACTATTTCCCAGTAATACCAGGTCCCGTACTCACCCTCTGAAGTATACGGGCTCGTAACCTTTCCGAAGAAAATGCCGTGTCCCTGATATTCAGTAGCTGTCCATCTCCAGCTGCCACCAGGAAGCTCCCAAACGAAATCTACTTTTTTCGCCATTTTATTTTCTCCCCTTTACCACATATTCTCCTTTCCTGAGCTTTGCTATGACTCTCCCAGATGTTAAAAAGCTTCTATAATATCTCTTTGCTGCTCTTTTTGCTTCGCTTTCTGTATCATACGGGCCAACCACATCAGAGAATGGCTTCCCGAGATTGTGAGCAAAAAGACCGGGGGCCATTGGAAAAGCGTCAACAAAAAAGAGCCATCTTTTATCAGACGATTTACCTATACGAATTTCAACCCTATATTGCTCATCTTCTTTGCTTGAAACCCATTCAAACGAGTGCCAAAGTTTTGCCATTTTATTTCACCCTCAGTATCCCCAGGAAAAACATCACGATAATCGCTATCACTACAGCGTTAAAAAGTCCCAGGAATATCCAGCCCAGGAGGAAAGCTATGATTGAAGTTGCTGAAATCTGCGACCAATCCATTTTGATTTTATGTTTTGCCATAGCGAATCACTTTTCTATTACGCACCAGCGGCCAGTCCGGTTTACCAAATGCGAACCCCGGAGATATGTAACCGTTTCGCCCAACCTGATAGCTTTCTTTGAGGGCGAGTCAATGTCAACCTGGGTGTAAATCATCCTGTTGGGTTTCTTGAGCATCCACCTGAACCCGGCACCGAAACTCTCAAAGTCCTTGAAATCATTGGCAAAATTATCAAGCTCCGTGGGCAAAAGCTCCTTCGGCCACTTACCTGATTTCAGCCGCTTATCAAATTCAGCTTGCTGTTGTTTCGTTGCCATAATTTACCCAACCCCCGGTAATCCGAGCTTTATCCTGTTACCCTCGTACTGCTTCATAATGGCCAATGTTTTTTGAGTATGACTTGGTGCAATCCAATCGACAGGTGCAACAGGAACAAGTAAAGCAAAGTGTCCTTTGTCCCTTTTCACGATAACATCAAGAAAACCTTTCTCCCTGGCTCTCTTGTACAACTGCGTCCAGCCACAGCCAATTTCCCCACTGCTTGTTGAAAATACAAAATAGTAAATATTTTTTATTTTATATGTATGGCCAATTTGATATCTAGCGGCATAACTTTTCCCCATTTTACCCAACTCCCGGCAGCCCAATGACTTTCATGCCGTACTGGAACTTTTTCTTGTCAGCAAGCCTGATAGTTCCATGTGTGGCGTACTTTCTGCGGGCTACTTGAGTACCAAGCATTCCGAGCAGGGATTTTTCGTTGATGTGTTTCCCGTTGACAGCGAGAATGACAAATTTTCTGATTTCCGGCATAGTCAGGTCTGTGTAATGGTGTTTGCCGGTAATTTTGTGGACAAGGTGGTTGAGTCTGCCCTCGACCAGGTACTTGGGAGCGCCATCCGGGACCTCAGAACGCCCTTTCTTGCCGTAATCGTGTGTCATAAACGAGGCCTTCTTTATCCTGGTGCCGGAACCCTTGATGTACGCCCTTCGACTTATCCTGAGTTTACCATGTGCCATTAATAGCCACCTCTCCTTTCTCCACCCTCAATAATATTTTTTATCTTGGAAGCAGTATCTGGACTTATCCGACCCAAAGATATATTACTGCCGCCTGTATAATCCGTAAAACTGGTAGCTGTTCTCATGGTTATGTCCTTAGACCATCTATAATCCCCGGTAAAAATATTCCAAATTTTTCCGCTTCTGGTTTTAATGAAAACGCTAGTCTCAAAGTGCATTTTACTTATTTTCCATTCAGTTACTATCCCAGCCAACTCTGCCTTTAAATCGCTCACTATCGCTCTATGAATGGCATTGCTTTGAGGTGTAGCCGAAGATGAAGATTCAACCTCGCCAACCAATAGCCTTGTAGTTTTTTGCATTTTACCATCCACCCTTAAATTTTTCAGCATTTTCCGCTGTAAGCGGTTTGAAAGCGGTAGTTGAATGCCTGCTTTGGTGCCAAGAACCAGAAAGTGGCCTAAAATACCACTTGCCACCACGAAGGTCGTATTGCCACTCCCAAAATTCATCAGAAATTTTGATGTCAGTTATGAAATGAGCTCCAGGTTTGAGTGCCCACGCATAGCCAGACCGCTGGTCTGCCGGCATTTTTTTAATCCTGGCGATAGCTATTTTTTCCGCTTTTGCGAGAACACTTTTTTCAGCAAAATTCAAGGAGAATTTTGCTGCGATATAAAGAATTTGATTATCTGTTAATGGCCTTTTCCCCCAGGAAGCCGCTTTCAAAATTGAACTGCCAAGACCTAGCCCATCGGGATAGCCATCCCAGTGCGTGCCCACAAAAGGCTTCCCGTTCTTTGATATCATTGCTCTTGTTCCCATAGTTCAACCCCAAGCGTTTTTTACTGGCTTGTGAAGCGGAATATCTGTCAGATAGGAATAACTCATAGGTGTCCACCTTCTGTGTCCCTCCAAAGACCTTTTACTTGTTTTGATGCCCGGGATTTCAGGGGTAAGGAGAATTGCGACTTCAAACTTTACAGACCTGGTTCCATCTTTGCGGATTTTGCCAAACTTTATGTTTTTGATGTTTTGCTTGCCCCAAAAATTCAGAAGCTTACGCTTTGCCATCGGAATGCTGGTATCAACCGAATTTAAATTTCTCGCCATGGAATCACTTTTTGTGCCTCTGCCTCTTCCGCCTTTTGCGGAGCTTGTGCCGTGCCATTTTCCAACGCTTTCTCTTCCGACCGCATGGTGGCATATATGACTTTATTGGGGGCGGGCTTTAAATATTTATAAGTTTTTCGCCTCCGCCCTCAATTTCTTGTCAATGGCCTTCATCTCATCAACGACTTTTGCGTAAGCATCCGTCCAGCGCTTCATCCCCGTGATAATTTTGTGGTACTTGCCCTGGGTATCCTCGATAAAAATTCCATAACCATCCCTCCTAGCCCATTTCGGAGTCTTACCGAAAGAAATCGTTACAGTAATTCTGTCCTTGTACTTCCAGGTATTACGGCCCACCCTTCTGAAAACTCCCCCAACTCTTGGCATATTTTTTCACCGCTTCCTTTGTATATATAGGAGAACAAAGAGCATCGTCCCTGCTACACCCAGAAAAATCAGAAGAACCCAGTTGGAGCTATCCGGCCAGCTCATAGCAGTCTCTCCTGTTGTGGGAAGGTTTACTATGTTACCCGTCACGGGCGGAGATTCCACGCAATTCTGTATCAACAGGTCCTGCGAAGCTGTCTGCCCACAGCCATTCTGGTCAGCGCAATTCCTGGACTGGATTCCTCCCTGGCAATCTCCCCAGGCATCGCAAGTCCACATTGGAACGCAAACTGAGCCAACCGGCGGTGTGGTAGTTTTCAGCGTGAATTTGAGCACCCCCGAGGCAGACTGAATAGAGTTTCCCGCCAGGCAGGGGCCTGTCCCTTGCCACCACAAATTTGAAGAGCAATAAGATTTTGGGTCTGTATAACAGGACTGTGGAGGCTCAACGCCAAGCTGAGGGCCACCTTGGCCCTGGACCAGCACCACATCGTGGGTAATGCTATCCTGGATATTCACAACAGAGTAAAGCTGGTTAAGTTCGGTCGCTGTTTTTGGAGAACCAACCTGTAGCGTTATGCCACCGATGTAATTTTCACATTTGTTTGAGGGGATTGAATACGAGCAGGATACATCGCTCTGGCCAAAAATTCCATCACAGGAAATTTGCGTTCCGGAAAAAACAGAGAACTGCATTTTTGAAACGACTGTTGCGGAAAGAACTACGGCTATGATTACGGCCAGTAGAGAAATCCATTTTTTATTTTTCTTGAACGCCCTGTTATATTTCATAATAACTATAAAGAAGACAGGCTTTAAATATTTTTAGGCAAAAAGCTTTTAAGGCGGTAAAACAAAAAAAGCTTGTGAGCTTCAAATGGTATCAAAAGCTGTGCTGGCTCTGGTGGCAGTGGTGGCCTTAGTTGCACTTTCAGTTTTCGTTTTGCCAGGTATACAATTCCTTGCTGTCGGTGGAATGACGGTCAATAGCATTTCTCCAGTTGGTGTAAGCGTCAACAATGGTGTGGTCACAGGTCAATATAGAATAACCGTTACCGCTGACCATGGAGCGGAAAGTCTTACCGGCGTAGCCGGAACTTTTGACCCCTCGCTTGTACAAAGTATGGCAGGAGGTCCTCTGCCTCAAAACGCTTTCACGATAAAAATCGCAGAACTTAAAGAATCCTGGAATTACAACGTTCTGGGCTTGACAGTAAAAACTCCTATTTACAGAATTGACCCTGTGCCGGCAGCAGAATGCGACAAAGCTATCGGTTGGGGCATAGTAGGCGCTCCAACGGGTAGTGATTATATAAGATGCACAGGTTTTAGCGGTCTCTGTATAAAGAAAGTACAAGTCGGCTGGTTTTCTGCTTTCGATAATCCCAACACGCTTTCTCAGATAAAGGTTGAAGTTTCCGGCCATGGCGGGACAAAAACAGCTGTATTGTCAAACACAAACCCCAGCGCAAATCTTGGAGACATAGGAACGTTCCAATTTACCGGCGGTCTCAGCACAGGAAATCCGACATCTCTTCCTTCTCTCTATGCGCCTTATTGGACTGGCTCTACATCCACATGGAAGCTGACATCAGGCGAAAAGAAAGCCAATTACATTTCGGCTTTCGGAAATGAATGGACGACTCTAAAAGCTTGCGTTAATTCGCTTTCCTCTGCCCCGACAACCGCTTCTATATACCAATGGGACACCACCTACCTTAATTCCGCCAATACGGGAATTCTCAAGGACGACATCACAATAGGTTCTCTCTCTGGGATTAAAGTAAGTCAGAGCATTATCGGACAGGGCACAAATTACGCTGTATTCTCCATAAAGCCCACCTATGAAACAGTAAAGCCTCAACTCGTCTTCAGCATAAATGCGGCCTGGGTGGGCATCAAAGTGGACGTTGGTAAGCCTGTAATATCTGTTCCCCCTGTATCCCCTGTGAAATTCGTAAGCGGCTCAAATGCCCAGGTTGTATTCTCTGTAAGAAACCAAGCCACAGTTCCCGGCTCCTTCAATATAGGCCTCGATGCTTCCTGTAAAAATTTCCAGCAAGTTGGATATCTCAATAGCATCCCTTTCACGGCAGGCCAAACACAAACCATAAATAATTTCTACATAGCCTCAAGGGGAGCGGCAATGCCAATCCAGGAAACCTGCAACATAAACATCTGTGAGGTTTCCGGAAGAGGCGGCTGCGACACGGCTTCTATTTTCATAGACATGGGTTCTCCCAGGTACTGTACTGAAGGAGAAAAAAGCATAGAGGGCAACTGCGGAATCCAGTGTATAAACAATGCCAAAACAAATACGATGTGCTGCCAAAACGGACAGACTATAAGTCTCATTAACGAACAGTTTGCTTGCAACGGCGAAATCCCGGTCTGCTCCACGGCGGCTGACTGCGATGACAAAAACCCCAAAACGGTGGATGCCTGCGTAACTGATATTTTCAACAAAAAAAGCTGCACACATACTGCTGTCGCCTGCACGACAGCGGCTGACTGTGATGATGGTAATGGTTGCACAACAGACACTTGTGAGGCAGGCTTACTGGGGCTCGGAACAAACCATTGTGTGAACACCAAGATAGAGGGCTGTGTCATCCCTGGTATCAATATGTCAATAATATTCGCAATCCTTGCCGGCGCTGCCACTCTGGGCGGCCTCTATGTGGTTTACCCCCCAAGGAAAAAGAAAGAAGCGACACTCAGGATAGCAACCTTCCTTGTCGCCGGCATCATAGTGAGTATGATTGTTTACTGGATACTACAAGTCCAGTGGTGGCAATGGGTTCTTCTGGGCGGCGGAGTCTGGATAGCAGTTATTGCGGCCATAGCAATTCTCGGTTACTTTGGAGTGCTTTCAAAAATCAAAATCAGCAGATGAAGCTCACAGTTTAAAGCCGTTAAAGATGGAGGTGCATAATGAAAATTAGCAAAGAACTCGAAGCGCTGAGCAAACACGGGCTCTGGATGGGTATGGCTATCGCTCTGACAGCCGGCCTATTCGCGAACTTCGGCGCGGGACTCATAGTATGGGTGCTGCTCGTACTCTTCGCAATCCCTGTTGCTCTGGTTAACATCAGCAAAAGCGAAAGAACCCTCGCTGCCCTTCTAGTGATAGGAGCAGGAACAGTGAGTTGGGCTCTGGTCTCAAACGCACCACTCCTTGGCGGAATGCTTTTGGAATCCGTAAGAAATCTCGGTGTATTCATAGGCTGGATATCCCTGACGTCTTTCGTGTCTCTGATGTTCCAGGTCTACGGAAAGAAGTGATTCGGCTGGCGAAAGCCTACGGCTGCTTAAAGCTGAATCGCTTCAAACCCTTTTTCTTTTTATTTCATTTTGTTTTTTAAGCCACAGCTTCCAAAATCATATATGCCTTCCATCCCGCAAGTAATTTTCTACCTGGGAGTTATCTTACTCGTTATAGGCGGTTCTGTAACCGTAGCCCTGGGTTCAGCCGGCATCCAATGTGTCATTTCAAAAGACTGCGGAAGCTTCTTCAAGGTCCTGGGTTCTATTCTTTTCTCGCCCCAGGCCCGGATAGAAAAAGCGATGCTCCAGCTTGAAGACGTAAAAACAATCAGCGGCCTGCCCACAACCATGCAGCAAAGCTACATTGACAGTGCCCGCTACGAAATCATGCTTGGGGTACTGATATCGCTTACCTACTTCTTCCTGGCCTTCAAAATAGCCATGTGGCTCCCAGGAATGAGCGACCTTGGCACAAAAATCCTCGCCTTCCTGCTGGTAGTTCTAGCCATAGGGTTTATCCAGTCGGCCTATTCTGCCGTGTTCGGAAGCGGGTTCACAATCCCCTGGTTTGGCTTTTTCAAACTCTTGAGTAGCCCAGGCGTATTGACGGCCACGGTTAATCAGACTATTGTCAACTCTGCGACCATAAGCCCTGTTTGAGATTTAAGCCGGCCTGACAAAAATACAATATGCCCAGAAAAAAACAGGTTTTCGGTATTGAAGAGAGCGAGTTCATCGCCATCTGTTCAATAGCTTTATTCTCTGGAGTATGGGCGATTTTTATATTACCCTGGCTCACGGCCAGCGGGATTTTTCTCGGGCTGAACCCGGTTTTCCAGTACATCCTTTTCAACCTTGGATTCATCACGCTCACCATCGTTATTTTCGGCGGCATTTTTGCTTTCGCCCAAAAGAAAACCGACCATTTCACGGCCATGTTCCGGGCAGGCATCGCAACATGGCTGGGCTTCTCATTTATCTTAGACCTTTGGCAACCGCCTTTCTACCTGTCCTCCGCAGGCCAGGCTCTGATAACTCAAGGAGCGGCTCTGCCACAGACCTCTGTTGATGCCATGATGGTTTATATATGGGGTTTAGTCGGGGCTACAGGTTTTTCTCTTTATCTGATGGTCTATTTTATGACACCCATTGTTGCCACTGTAGTTATGGCCATTCTCTTAAGCCCGGAAAAATTCTTCAATTTTATCGGCCTCAAAAACTAATTTAGTAGATTTTAGCAGATGATTAGTAGTTATACTGGCGATACAAACACTATGCTATCGCCCCTGACAAGAATAGTTTTGAATTTTTCATCACTGGCTACAGGCTCATTTTTCATCTCAGCCTGGTCCAGCCAGAGATTAAAATGAGCGTCAAAAGCTTTGAGTTCCCCGGTGACCGTGCTTTTATTTTTGAGACTTATAAGAACCTTCTTGCCTATGGATTGCTCCAGAAGGTCAAAAGGGCGTTTAACTTTTTCGGCCATCATAGAAAAAGGTGGCGGGGATTTAAAAAACTATCCCCCGTTAATAAACGGCCTATCCCACTTTCCTATTTCCATGTGTAAATAAAAATTAACATCAAAATGGTCGCTCTGGGGGTCACTTCTGTCCCAGTTATATTGGTCAGATATTTGAACTACCCTGCTCAAAACCCGATGAGCTTTCTCGGTCAAAAACACCCCATTATTCCACTCATTTGGGGTGAACGGTTTCATAAGCGCATAGGGGTTAAGCTGGTGGTAGGTTTCTTTCTGATTGCGGGCGACATCTTCCTTATTGTAGCCCGAACTAGTAAGAAAAGCACTTTCTGGAATTTCTTCAAACCTTTTTATCACCCGAAAGGGAGCTTGCATAAGCGATATTGTTATTGAATAGCCACCAGAATACGCACTCGACACAACCGAGAAAGTACAGCCTGGAAACTCCTGCCCCAGCTGTTGTCGAATCCTCTTACAAATATCAACACGGCCAAGGCTTCGCTTTTGTTCTGCCGTAAGATTGGCCATCATAGAAAAAGGTGGCGGAGATTTAAAAAACTATCCCCCGTGTGTCAGCCGTTGGTTATGTATTTTATGATTTCATTGAGAGCCATAGCTGTTTTGTAGCCCCTTCCCGGCCATTTTTTCAAAAGCCTGTGGTCATCAGAATGACCAGAAGTCACCACCCACCCGACATCATGTCTTGTGCCGCCTGAATACCAGAAAAAATAATACGCTATCACCTGTTGTGTCTTGCCAACCTTTTTGATGAACTCCCTGACCTCATAGGGCATGGCCTTAAAAGTGTTTAAATCAAAATCCTGCAAATGTCCCGGTTCAACTTTCTCGCCAACCGGATTTATGGTTTCATTGTAAGGTCTTATATACCAAGAAACTTGAGTGTCTGATATCACATTCCCGGTTGATATTAATTTGACACGGGCATCAAAAGCCTTGAGTCCTGTGTCTATCGCCATCTTATTGCTGTGAATCCATTCAACCTTTTTCATTTAGCCCCACTCCATCCCCTGCTTCGAGGCCTCTCTTTTGATTCCATCAGGGTTCACGATTTTGAAAATAGACAACACTTCATGGGCAAGATTGTCAATCATTCTCCAGTCACCCGTAAGGTTGCCCAGTGTCCTCACTCCTGCCATGCCCCAGCCTTGGGCATAATACTGGACTATATCCCTGACTGAAATCCTCACGATTTTGGTCGGAGCACCCTCGTATTGGGTAGAACGAACTCTGACAAGCTTCTTGTTGACATCCATGATGTAAGGCGGCAAGCCATCTGGATAAAGCGCCTCAACCTGGCCCCATTGCGTGTCCGTTATTGTATTTGACATATCAATTCCTTAACCCCAGTCCTTAAATCATATACAGGTCGCCCTCGTACTCGACCGATAGTTTTGCCTGCTTCCATTCCTTCTTCTTCCTGCGAAGAAAATCTATGAGCAGGCGTTTGTTTTTCTTGAAGCCACCAGACCTGGCAAAAATCGTGACCTTGACAACTTTTTCCATGATGGTTTTGCCTTTAGCCTGGTCTACCCAGCCACCAACCACGCTGTCCTGGGTGAAGCCGCCGAAAATTTCAGCCATCTTCTTGCGGGTTTGGGCTACCCTTTTTGCCAAAACAGAGGACGAAACGGGCTTATCATAGTCCGTAGATGGCACATATACGGCAACCTCAATCTGAAGATGCTCCCCCGCTTTCGTCTTGAAAGCCGGCTTCTCGGTCGAAATGTAAGTTTCATCGGTCATATTTTATCATCTCGGAAATTTTCTGCCAAGGGGGTCTTTTCCATTGGCTGCTTCTATATTTCTTGAAAAAAGCTCCTCCTTTGAGGAGCGGTCGTATACAACTTCATGCAGAGAACCATGTCTTTCTTGAATTTCATAACGATATTTCCTGTGCCAAACTGAATTAGACAGCTCCCTCTTTTTTCTTTGAGCTTCAATATAAGCTCTTCTTTTGTGCATCTCTTTGAGTAAGGCTTTTTGCCCACTTTCTGTCATTGATACAAACACATTCCAAAGTTTTCTGCGAGTTTGAGGCGCTCGATTTATAATTTTTCCTGTGTCAAATTTGCTGTTTAAAACAGCTCTCATCGCAGTAAAATCAAAATTTTCAATATTAGAGCCATATCTATCCAGATATTCCTGCCATTTATGAGAAACTTTCCAGGCCATGTTATCACCGATTATAAACGCTTCCCCCTTTGCCTTCAACAAAAAAACCATTTTTCTTCGCAACCTCTTTAAGTTCAGAAAATTTTGGATTTGGTTGCCAGTCATGGACTGTAACAAAAATTGCGGAAGTCCGAGCCAAATCTGAAAAACCAACAGTTTTTGCGGAAACCCGATTGTGAAAACCCATGGAAAGGAGTTTTACTTTTATGAGGTTTGCCGCCCTTCTTGGGGTGATAGTAGTTTCATCGGTCATAAACACTTCCCCCTTTGCCTATGTGAGTCCTCATCCATTTTCTGGCGGCCTTCGTGGCGACCACTTGGGAGGAAAAATATTCATCCTCATGGATAACATCTGCGCGGTTGTTGTCTGGAATAATTTTTTTGCGAAAGACCCATTTATGGATATAGGGACCGCGCCTGGACTGGAAAACATGAATTTCTTGGAGTTCGCCAGCGACACAGGGAGAATATCGAAGCCGCTTTATGGGGTAATAAAAAGCTACATAATTGCCCTTGGACAGAATCGTTCCTTTCCAGCCGGGAAGATAGTGTTCACTCATACTCTCCACTCAATATCACAATATTTTTCCCCTCAATCTTGGTCGGGTATTCCATCGCCTGGAACAGGGAAACCGCCCGGTTTATGTAATCGTCAAGATGAGCTATGACCTCAGCCCTGGTGCCGGCCACATTCTCAAAATTTTTGCCCCTGGGCGTTGAAATCTTTATTTTCATCTCATGGTCCAGCCCCACAATGCTCACACTAAACTGCATATTTGAGTTTTCGGCCCAGTAGACTGGCCCCTGGATACTGTTAGGTTCTTCGGCTCTACGGTTTCTGCGAAGAATTATTTTACCGGAAGCCGGCCTGTTCCGTTCCCTAGTCTTTGAAACATCAACGCCCAAAACCTTTTTTCCGAGCTCCACCATCCTTCTGTGCTGCCCATCGGTAAGCGGATGCTCCAGGGAATATTTGCTCAAAGCGTTCAGCTCGGCTTTGTCCTTCATAGCTTCAAAATTCTTCAAAAGCTGCCTGCCCTCTTTCACTCGCTGGTCTTTCAATGCCATATCAATCCCACCAAAACCTCATATATTTTTTGCCGTTTATTGTGACTTCAGAAAATTCATCAGGCTTGGTTTTATTTTTCAACTGAGTAACAGCTGCCTTAAAAGCAACTGGAAGATATAAAGTGTCAAGGCCTATTCTGGCATCCTCTCTTTTGCTGGCGACCGGGATTACGAACCCACCAACAAAACCGTGATATTTTTGCGCCCAGGAAACCAAGTCCTTTGCGGGAGCAGAATCGTTTTGCCCATCATCGGGGTTGATATTCGGCTGTCCGGTCAAAAGCTTTTTCGCAATAGTAGCTGGAACTGCCGTTATGTAATAAAAATCATCCTTCGTGTTGCCTTGCTCAAGATTTCTGTCCCGGTACTCCCACAAATCCGCCTGTCGTTTCGCCATAGAAAATATAGGGCGCTATGCCTTAAATTCTTTCCCGCCGCACCCGCTTTGAAACCTCTTCCAGGCTGTCCACAATTTCGTCCTGGAGCTTTATGCTGGAAATCAGCCCTGCCGAACCTCGCAGATAAACTCCATTCTTCTCGATAATCCGATAATTTTTCATGTGTCCGTTCACACGACACAACCTGCAAATATGGGAACCCTCAAATCCCCGTAAAGTTTCAACATCATATTTTTCAAACCAGGAGTGACACTTTACGCATTTCCTTTTCATTTTATTGGCTCTAAATGGTGGTTCGCATTTGGCCGCTTTTTTCTTATAGCAAACTTCACAGACCCTGGAATCAATGTATCCGCCAACCCGATTGAGGACTCTAAATTTTACAAACCATTTTTTGCACTCCCGGCATCTTCGTTTATCTTTAATGTGGCTGCGATAAATTCCGACCGTCTTATCGGAATCCGGGCTGTCCATTTTTTTTGCGCCCTTTCTTTTTTTTAAAAATCCCTTGTAACCTTTAAACTTGTACTTGATACGGCACTTCCTGCAAACCCGTGATGTCTCATGCTTGCTTCGTGTTCGTATTGGATATTTATCGAACCAGTCACCGCACTTGGAGCATTTTCGTCTTGGATATCCGCCCATTCTTTATTCCCCCTCCGTCTTATGATGGCTCTCCGGCGCCCAAAAAACCACAAGTTCGTTTATTTTTCTCTGGGAGTCTATCACCCAGTAAGGCCTGGAGCCGTCCTTCTGAATTCTCATAGAGCCAACCATGTCAGCTATGAAAACAATGAAGGTTGCGGGGTTTGTATATTCATACGGGGCCTTCTCGCGGACTACGGCCTTCGCCTCCTCGACCCCCACGCCAATAGGAAGGATGCAGATACTGCACTGGAAAAAAATATTGTCCGGGATTCGCTTCCTGTCCTGGGAGCCAAAAATTATAGACACCTTGTCGCTTCTCGTTAAATCCAGGGCATTCATTATTTCCGTTTTTGAAGCACTTGTCCCTGTCTTGGGACAAAACTTGTTCACCTCATCCAGGATTATCAGCAGATGCTTGCTCTTTAGAATCACCCCGTCCTTCTTGGCGGCCAGCAGTTTGCGAAGAATGACAGCTATGTAAGCGCTCATGTAGTGATGGTAAGCCCCAAGCTGCTCAAACCCGGACAAATTCAAAATGGGAATTTTGTTGCGGCAGACGTCACCGGCAAAATCCGGGGCGTCAAACTGGTCGCCAATCACCCCCAGCTCCACAATATTTCTCAAAATGCCTACCAGGGACCTGGCGGTGTTTTTCCCAATGTCCTCGGAATTCTCAATATCCCCGATGAAGTCCTCAACTGAGGACAATTCACCACTTTTAAGTTTGAAAAAGCTGTTCTCCAGGGCTGTTTTCTTGGAAGCTGTCAATGCCTCATCACTGAGGTTTATAAGCGTAAGCAAATCTGGAAACGTGAGGTCGCTGATGGCTAACTGACAAGTCTTACTCTCCAGAAAAACCCTGTTGGTAAGCTTTTGAAGAAATAACGGATAGTAGCTTTGAGTGGGAACCCCGCAGGGCTTGGCGTGGGGTCTCATCAGGTGGCGAAATTCTTCCTGGACTGGCTGCCTGGAAGTATAGTATTCCGGTTTTATGTCGGTCAGCACAGCTACTGCTCCGCCGGCGGCATAAAATTTATCCATCATGCTCCTGGTAGCGTAAGTTTTACCGGAACCGGTCGGCCCGGCCATCCAGATTTTGCGGCTCTTGTTAAAATTGAAAAAGAAATGCTCCGACCGGGATTTGTAAATATAGCCCACATTCAGCCTGCCGAGTTCATATCTGATGGTGTGGTCAATTTTGAAAGCTGAGCTGGCCAAATACCCGTTGTAGCCCAGGTTGCCAAGCATATACCGGACGTTCCCGCTCCCTGAGAGGTCCGTGGGGTATTCTCTGGAGCCAAAGTCATCACCCATGAAGTTCCTCCTCAATAGGGATACCCCTGTGGGGCTTAACCCTGGGTAAAACGCTTACTTTGTGGATGCGTGAGTATAACACCCTCGTAAATTCATCTGCAAAGAAGAACCTATCCAATTCAGCGTAGTCAACGCGGTAAATTATGCGGTCACGGATGCCCCGCTCACGCAGGATGCTTTTAAACTTCAGAATACCTAGCTCCTCCAGAAGCCGTTTCCATTTATAAAGGGAATTTAAGCCTGCCTTGACCGGGCATTTCGCAAAAAGCTGCTGTGCTGTACCTTCCTGAATTTCGTAAAGCGACAGGTAGAATTGAAGCTGCTGTAAGCTTTTCACCACCATATACTTTCCTTGAGGCCACGGCTTAAAGAATTTTTTCCGATGATTTTTCTATATGTTTTTCTTATCGGTATACTCATCCATACTCGTATGGATGGCTTCCATGGTGTATAGCCGGCCTGCAGGGAATGTGCAGGAAGTCCGCAGGGATTATGCAGGGCGCCTGCAGGAGACACACAAGAGACCTCAACCTTTTGGGTGCAGCTCTTTGTGCTTTTGCCAGCAGCTCCCGGGCTTTTGCCCGCCGCAGAAAGCATTGCCACAGATATCGCATTCTATTAAAAACGCCTTTTTACCGCACCAGTTGCATCTGAATGCCATACCCTTTCTTTGGGTTCCTCTATTAAAAAGCTTGCGCAAGCTTCCGGCCGGAACCCCTATATCCTGGTTTTGAAATAACTGCATTACGATGTAATTGTTTGCTGTCGGCCTGGTTTCCGGTGCTGTGTCCCTACTGCACCCCCGCACAGCTTCAGGGGCTCCCAAACTCATACAGCATTCAGGAAAGTTGCGGAGAATGCCCTGCCGAGTACATATCGCCCGGCTCGATAAGCCCTTCCTTTATTGTAAGGTCGGGAACATTCCAGCCAGGCCGACAGCTGGGTAGCCCAATTTCCGGTTCCCAGGGTGTGCTTTCTCCCCTTCATCCTGGGCATGAAGATTACATGGGGGACACTATGGAGGTCCGAAAACGCCTCTGGTGCGTGTTGTTTTAACCGCCAGAACCCAGTAATGAACGCTTTCACGCAGTGTAAAAATTTCCGGTTGGGCTACCCGATTTTACGCTTGATGTTGTCCATAGCCCTGGCAATATTCTTCAGGTTACGCCTGATACACTGCCTCTCGCGCCCTGTGTAATCATGGTTGTGAGTTTTCTTCTTGTGGCACTCCCTGCACATAGGAATTTTTATCCAAAGCTTCGGGTTGAAGGCTTTGGCCGGGTTATGGTCATCCGTCATGTCCATTTTCCTTCCGCAAGCCCAGCAGGCATCACTTATAGCATAGATGTCAGCCTGGAGCTTGGAAATTTTCGCTGCTGTTTCCTTGTCCATTTGAATCCTCCTGATATTTTTTGAGAAATAGGGATTAAAGAAGGTTTTGCTAGCTGGTAGCTACCCGGGCGAACACGATTTCATCTATAATGGCACTCTTAGACTCTCTCCCCTCCTCCTCTCTCTCCATACAAGTATTTAAGGATTGAAAACAAAAAGAGCGGTATGCAATCTTGCATCGTTCAGCGATGCTCAGGCAACTTGTCTGCCGGCCCCCTGGGCCTGGCGGGTTTTTTCTCCAATGCCCCTAAAACTACTGTTTTCAAAACCGTTATCGGCGAGGCTGTGAATTTGTTAATTTCTCACAAACAGATAGATGTAACCGCTAAACAAAAACGGACATTTGCAAATTCACAAGGTTTGTGAATTTGACTGTGAATTTCCGACCGCTATACAGCAACCTAGTTTTTTTGAATGTCCGAAAATCCGTGCGTAGCGACTTTTTACCAACTTGTGAATTTCTAAATGTCCATTTTTGCGAAGCAGTAAACCGCAATATATAGCCTTTGAAAATATAAATGTCCTAAAATACGCTAAAAAAATGTCCGAAAAACCGTGAGTAAAAAAGGAACTTCACAGAAAACTAGCAGTTGTCTGGGGGGAGAAAATAAATTTAAGAAAACTGAAATCTCTTGTGAAGTTGTGAATTTGTT
>PDVH01000017.1_pt2 | contig 30021 bp, 24 predicted proteins | sample 1369781 | NCBI WGS metagenome assembly PDVH01 (sample SAMN07795378, study PRJNA414565) | Alkali sediment metagenome, whole genome shotgun sequencing project. | isolation source: glacial lake sediment | place: Bosnia and Herzegovina: Donje Bare Lake | collected 2016-06
CAAACTGATCACCCATAATAATCAGGGCGCCTAAAACGCCCGCTATTTCTATTCCCTTTTCCAGGCCAGTCCGAAGATCTTCTTTACCTTTGACAAGATTTCCGATTGCAGTGGCAGCAGCATCAGCCATGGTCGATGATTTGGAAATGACGCAGACTGCATCTGCATTTCCGAAACTCAGCGAATGACCTACGGTTCCCGAGGACGTGCAGACGCCTCGAGGCATCTGCTCCGGTTTCAACAATAGATTAATCTTGTACGTTAAGGGGGAATTGCCGGCAAATACCCCGACCCTCACCTCTCTATTTGTTTTTAGAGAAATATCGCCGCCGTTTTCAACGATAACATTTTGCGATATTTTGAGAAGGTCATTAGCCACATATTCCGCAATCGCGCCGGCAACAGAGGCCATTGGTCCTACGTTTGCTGCAAGGGCTGCCTTGATCATGTCCCTTATGATAGGAGGGGCAAAATCATCGTCTCTCAAAGGTGACAATGATGTCAGAAAATCGGGGTGATTCTTGATGTAGGACTCAATGAACCCACGATAGATATAGACAGATTCAAGGGCCTTCTGAGAAAGGTCCGTATCGGCGTATATTAAAAGGTCTGTTTCACGGACGCATATATGAAACGATGTGAGGTCATTGCTGGAAACGCGGTTCCTGTAGGTCCTTTCTTGATAGCTCATGGTGAGATATACGTATTATATGGCAGGTCTTCTCTCTGGTCTATTCTGTGTCAGTGGTTCTATGACTGAACCGGGTAGCGCCAGCACCGAGAAGTCGGTCAGTTTCTTCCTTTAATTTATCTGTCAGTTCAAGATGGAAATCTCTGCCCAAGTAAACAATAACTTCGCTATTACCATTGACGATGCGGATAAATCCGTCACACTTACCCTTGTGATGAGTGAGTAATTTATGCAAAGACTCGATGTCTGTTGGTGATGATCTTGAAACGTCAACACTGAAGTGCACCAGATCATAAGGCTGTTCGACTGCATTACCGAGGGGGATAATTTCGGAGGCAATCACCTTGATCCCTTCCTCGCCTGCATCTATTGCTCCTTTGATTAAAACGGGCTCTTCAGAGTGAACAAGCCCGAATGCCTTACTGTATAGATCGGCAAAGCATATTACCGTGACAGAGCCTCTGAGATCCTCGATGGTTATATATGCCATGATCTCTTTCTTCTTAGTAGTTACCTCTCGAATATTGCTCACAACACCGCCAAAGGCAACAGTGTCACGATCCTTTTTGTCATTGATGCTCGCAGTGTCAACGTTAGCCAAGGTATCTAGCTTTTCTACAAATCTGAGAAGCGGATGTCCTGTAATATAGAATCCGAGGGTTTCCTTCTCATGGGCAAGTAATTCCTTATGATCCCATTCGGCTATATCAGAAAGCGCATATTCTTGCATTATATTGAGGTGCGCAAACTTTTCACTTTCCATTTGATCGAAGAAACTGGTCTGACCGCTTGATTTTTCCTTCTGACGCCTCTGGGCCGCATCCACGATTCCTTCATAGTATTTCATCAGCTGGCTTCTTCGATAAGCAAGGGAATCAAAAACCCCGCATTTGATGAGACTTTCAATCATCCTCTTATTAACTTTCCTGAGATCTACAAGGTTGCAGAAATCGTCGAAACTGGCAAATTTGCCCTCCTTTTCCCTTACAGATATGATCGAGTCAATCGCTCCTATCCCAACATTCTTTACTGCAGCGAGACCGAAGCGAATATGCGTGCCAGCGATACTGAAATCGCTTTGAGATTCATTGATATCGGGGGGAAGCACGTTTATGCCCATATCCTTGCAACTGTTTATGTACTTGATGATCTTATCCCTGTTGTCCTTTTCGCTCGTGAGCAGAGCTGCCATAAATTCAACTGGATAATTGGCTTTCAGATAGGCAGTTTGATAGGATATCATGGCGTAAGCGGTGCTGTGGGACTTGTTGAATCCGTATTCTGCAAATGTCTCCATCTGCTGCCAGATTTTTCTGGCTTTTTTTTCAGGTATATTTCTCCGTCTTGCACCTTCGAGAAATTTGGGTCTCTCTTTCTCCATCTCTGAAGGTTTTTTCTTGCTCATAACCTTGCGCAGTATGTCAGCTTCCGCCATAGTGTAGCCGCCGATGGCGCTTGCTATTTGCATTACCTGTTCCTGATATACGATAACGCCATATGTCTCTTTCAATATTTCTTTCAGCTCCGGGATTTCGTAAACAATCTTTGTCTTACCCTGCTTACGCGAAATAAATTCCGGAACCATATTCATAGGTCCGGGTCTGTACAGGGCAATAAGGGTCATAATTTCCTCGATGCAGTCGGGTTTCATATTTACGAGGATATCCTTCATGCCCGCACTTTCCAGTTGAAATACGCCGTCTGCATTACCCTTCATTAACAATTGAAAAGTGTTTTGATCATTGAGGGGAATTTTATCAATATCAATTTCCTCACCCCTGCCCTCCTTAATGAACTTGAGCGTGTTCTTAATGACTGTAAGGGTCTTCAGTCCCAGAAAATCAAATTTGGTTAGTCCCACAGCCTGAAGATCCATCATGGAAAACTGCGTAACAATTTCATCCTTAGGGCTCTTGCAGAGGGGCACACGCTCCACAAGGGGCACATCGGATATAACAACACCCGCCGCATGGGTTGATGAATGTCGATTCAAACCCTCAAGGGCTCTTGAAAGAGACAGGAGTTTTCTCACTTTCTCATTTTTTTTCTCCTCTTCCTGAAGCCGCGGCTCACTCTGGATCGCCATGTCGAGAGAAATGTTCAAGATATTGGGGATCAACTTTGCAATGCTATCCACTTCACCATAGGATATGTTCAATGCCCTTCCCACATCCCTGATGACTGCCCTGGCCTGCATTTTGCCAAATGTGATAATTTGGGCGACTTTATCGCTTCCATATTTATTCGTTACGTACCTGATAATTTCATCGCGGCCATCCTGACAAAAGTCTATATCTATATCAGGCATGCTTAGCCGGTCTGGATTTAAAAACCTCTCAAAGAAAAGTCCATACCTTATAGGATCTATATTGGTAATACCAATTGCATAAGCAACGAGACTACCCGCAGCAGAGCCTCTGCCGGGACCGACGGGGATGTTTCTTTGTTTTGCGTAGTTCACAAAATCTGACACAATGAGAAAATATCCTGCGAATCCCATGGACTTGATGATCTCCAGTTCTTCCTGCAAACGCTTCACATATTGCTCACGAATGCCTTTGTCCTCTTTAACCTGCATGATTACGGGCAGTAATTTTTCTAATCCATTTTTAGCGAGCCTCGCCAAATATTCATCAAGTGATTCGGATGTGTTGACTTCAAAATTTGGCAGAGATATTCTGCCAAACTCAAAGGTCAAGTTACATTTCTCCGCAATAGCGGCCGTATTATTTATAGATTCCGGAATATCTTTAAAAAGGCGACTCATGGCCTCGGGTGAACGGAAGTAAAACTGGTCCGTCTTGAATCTCATCCGATCCGTATCTTCCATGGTCTTGCCAGTCTGGATACATAAGAGGACTTCATGCGCCTCGGCATCTTCTCTATCTATATAATGGCAGTCGTTTGTTGCCACGAGCGGAATTGAAAGTTCGCGGCCAATTTCAATGAGACCATTATTAACGATTTTTTGTTCAGGAAGACCGTTCTCCATAATCTCAAGATAGAAATTGCCCTCGCCAAACATCTCTCTGTACTCATGGGCGACTGCCCTGGCCGTTTCTTTATTTCTTTTAAGCAGCAGACTTGCTATTTCTCCGTGGAGACATGCACTAAGTCCTATAAGCCCTTCGCTATGTGATGAGAGGAGTTCTTTATCTACGCGCGGACGGTAATAAAATCCCTCCAGGTACGCTTGGGTAACGAGCCGCATGAGATTCTTGTATCCCTGCCTGTCTTTGACAAGAACAAGTAAATGGTTTGAGCCCTCCCCTGTCGTCTGCGCGTTCTTATCAAAGCGGCTCTTTGGGGCAACGTATAACTCGCATCCGATAATTGGTTTAATGCCGTATTTCTGGGCGTGCTGATAAAAGTCAATGGCGCCAAAAATATTCCCATGATCAGTCATGGCCACCGCAGTCATTTGGTACTCTTTTGCTTTCTTGAATAGATTATCGAGACGAATAGTTCCGTCGAGAAGACTATATTGCGTATGAACATGCAGGTGAACGAAATTGCCAGACTTCATTTAGCTCTTACCTCGTGATAAATTGAAATAACAGGAAAATTGGAATGGCAGCTAAAAAGCTCCACCAACGAGGCAGGGAATCCCTGCAAAATTAGGCGTATATTTGAAGATGAGTCACATGCAAAGGCTAACAGGCAACGCAGCATATGGGGTTTTAATATGCCGCTTCTTACTCAATCCAGCCAATAGTTTGGAGCTTCTTTGGTGATAATTACATCGTGGACATGGCTTTCGCGAAGCCCAGCAGATGTGATGCGGATAAACCTCGTCTTTTCTCTGAGCTCCTTGATTGTCCTGCAACCTACATAGCCCATGCCAACCTTCAGGCCGCCCACAAGCTGGCCTACGCTTGCAGACAATGGTCCTCTGAACGGTACCCTGCCCTCTATGCCTTCCGGAACTGACTTCAGGCTACTTTCTATGTCATCCTGATAATACCTGTCCATGCTTCCCATTTTCATGGCCTCAAGGGAACCCATTCCCCTATACATCTTGTAACTTCTTCCCTGGAAAAGAATTGTTTCTCCCGGACTCTCTTCTGTTCCAGCAAACAGGCTGCCTATCATTACCGTGTGGGCGCCTGCGGCAAGTGCCTTTACAACATCGCCGGAGTACTTGATGCCTCCATCGGAAATGATGGGGACACCGTATTGCTTTGCTACCTTGGCCGCATCTCTTATGGCACTCATCTGCGGAATGCCGACGCCTGCTATTATCCGTGTGGTGCATATTGATCCGGGGCCAACTCCCACTTTGATTGCGTCCGCTCCCGCTCTAATCAGAGCTTCTGCTCCCTCAGAGGTAGCCACATTACCGGCAACCAGTTCACAGGCTGGAAAGTTTATTTTTGTATCTTTAATGGCATCCAAAACACCTGCAGAATGCCCATGAGAGGTATCTATAACAATTACATCAACACCAGCGGATAATAAGGCATCAACCCGCGCCTCCCTGTCAATGATTCCTACAGCGGCACCGACTCGCAGCCTCCCACGGGAATCTTTACAAGAATTGGGATATCTCCTTATTTTTTCTATATCCTTGATGGTAATCATTCCCTTTAAGTTATATGCATCGTCCACGACCAGCAATTTTTCTATCCTGTGCTTATGAAGCAGTTTCTTTGACTCTTCCAAACTTATATTTGATGAAACTGTAACGAGATTATCTTTCGTCATAACATCAGAGACCTTCTGATCAAGATTAGTCTCAAACCTAAGGTCCCTGTTTGTCAGAATTCCAACGAGCCTGCGGTTCTTCACTACAGGAACTCCCGATATTCTGTATTTGTTCATGAGTTCAAGAGCGTCATGAACCTTCTGCTCAGGTTCGATTGTAATCGGATCCACAATCATGCCACTCTCCGATTTTTTTACTTTGTCAACTTCGATTATCTGCTTCTCTATACTCATATTGCGGTGAATAATCCCTATGCCCCCCTCTTGGGCAAGACATATGGCAGTCCCAGACTCTGTGACCGTATCCATAGCAGCGCTGACAATGGGAATATTTAGCGCAATATTATTTGTCAGAAGCGTCGACGTTTCTGCATCTTTAGGAAGAATGTTCGATTCGCAAGGCACTAGAAGAAGGTCGTCAAATGTCAAAGTCTCTTTTACATCATCATCCAGCATGGTACGTCTCCATTTGTGTTATATCTATGTCACGACAGAATAGTTATGTAGAAATGTTTGCCGTTGAGCAAGATAAAGTACTCATCTTCGCCATCACCATATTCTATGAAGTCCGCAATTTGATAATAACTTGCTCTTGAAAAACGTGCAACGAAAGCGTTTTTTTTGACTGAACAATAAAGCACATTGTCCTTTCCTGCCCACAGAGAATCTGGATTAAGTTTCTCAATGCTTTGATCTGACAAGAGAAGGTAAATGCATTCTTCATTGTCTGCTTCAGCAGTGTATCTATATACTGCTTTTACGATAAAGGGCGTGTCCTCCACTTCCAGATAACAGCAGTCGTCCTCAAGCTCAATTAAATATCTGCCTCCTTCATCGATCTTCAGATTTTGATAGAAGTATCTTACGATTTCATCTCTGAATATTTCATTGCCTTTGTAATACCAGACGCCGTCTTTGTCTATTTTTATGTTGCAAGGCGGGATATCTTTCTCCATGGTTGCTTGGCCCTTTTTTTCAAAAGGTCTTTCTGCTGTCGAGCAGCATCGTCACAGGACCATCGTTTACCGATTCAATCTTCATCATGGCTTGGAATTCGCCAGTACCAACATGGTCGATTTTTTCGCCCGCCATGCTGACGAAGTAGTCATAGAGTTTTTTTGCTTCCTCCGGTTCCTCAGCAGAGATGAAAGACGGCCGCCTGCCTTTTCTGCAATCGGCCAGAAGCGTAAACTGAGACACGATAAGAATGTCTCCCGATGTCTCGAGAAGAGATAGATTCATCTTTCCCTGTGAATCCTCAAATATCCTTAAATGGATTATTTTTTCAAGGAGAAAATCCGCATCGCCATAACTATCTCCCTTTTCTATGCCCAGAAAGATGAGGGCTCCTTTCGCTATAGTCGATAGTATCCGTCCATCAACAATTACTTTCGCCCTATCGACCCTTTGGACAACGCACCTCATATTATCTTATTTCTCCGTTGAGCCGGCATGTTAGCAATATTCAATTGTTGCTTCAAGTCTTTTCTCGTCATTTGCCAATAAGAGATGAGATTATATTGTTTTATAAGTGCAAAAAATATATAAGTAGTAACAAATATGGCTTCCTATAAGAAAAAGAGCGTCCTTCTCATCAATCCATGGATATATGATTTTGCCGCTTATGACTTCTGGATAAGACCGCTGGGGCTTCTCTACTTGGCGAGTCTATTTCGTATAAATGGCTATCATGTACATTTTATCGATTGCCTGAATGCTTCTCATCCCCAATTAAAAAGGCGTGCCGGTGCTAAATTGGTCAAGAGGAGTATCACAGGTCATGGCAAGTTTCCCAAAGAGAGAATTCCTAAACCGCAATCTCTTCGGGAGATTAAGAGAAACTATAACAGATACGGTATAACGCCCGACATTTTTGTAAACGAACTGAAATTATCCGTCAGTCCTGATTTGATTCTTGTCACGTCCGTCATGACTTATTGGTACCCCGGTGTCTTTGAGGTCATAAGAATTACGAGGCAGATGTTTCCAGATATCCCGATTGTTTTAGGTGGAATATATGCAACACTATGTCCTGAACACGCGCTCCAGTCAGGAGCAGACATTACAGTAGCCGGTGCTGGCGAAAAACATATTCCTGCCTTATTAAATGATTTATTTGGTGATCACCCGATTTATGTACCAGATTCAGATGATCTGGATTCAATGCCCTACCCTGCCTTGGATCTCCTGCCGCTCAAGGATCATTTTCCCATTTTAACATCGAGGGGCTGTCCTTTAAATTGCACGTATTGCGCCTCACACCTATTGAGTGATAGGTTTAAACAGCGGGACCCTGCAAAGATAGTTGATGAGATCGAGTTCTGGCATAAGCATTTCGGTATCAGTCAGTTTTCCATTTACGATGATGCACTTCTTGTGAACCCCGAACAAATGGTAATTCCAATGCTTACGGAAATAATCAGAAGAAGGTTAACATGTCAATTTCACTGTCCGAACGGCCTCCACATATCTCAAATCACGCAAAAATTAAGCCAGTTGATGCATATGGCAGGTTTTACTACTATTCGTTTCGGCTTTGAATCATCCAATCCGATAACGCAGTTATCTACGGGAGGCAAAGTCAACAACGAGCAACTGCAGGCCGCCGTCCGTCACCTTACTGACGCAGGCTATAAATCCGAGGATATTGGTATCTACATTCTGTGTGGCTTACCAGGGCAGGAAGCCTCAGAAGTGCGGGACAGCATACGCTATGTGGAATCTCATGGAGCAAGGCCGATTATTGCGGAATATTCTCCCATCCCGGGCACGGCGCTCTGGGAATCAGCAGTAAAAGGATCATGTTTTGACCTTAGAGGAGAACCTCTTTTTCACAACAACACGCTGCTTCCATGCAGGAGCGAAAAATTGACGCCTGAAATGTATAAAGACTTAAAGATGATGGCAAAAGCCCATTGATATTTGACATTGTTTCGCGGTTAAAATAATGTTACGTTTACTTTATTTCTAAGGTGGGGAAGAAGATGAAAGTCTATTTATTCCTGTTAATTTATCTGTCTGTACTTGTACATGCGGATGCTTATGCTGACTGTATTAAGGGAAGCTGTAAGAATGGCCAAGGGACCTATGTTCATATCGATGGTTCGGTCTATGAGGGTCAACATAAAGATGGCAAACGCGAAGGTCAAGGAACCTACACCTGCACCGATGGTACAAAGTATGTTGGTCAATTTAAAGAAAGCAATTTTGACGGACCAGGTGTCTATACAGTTCCTAACGGTGAAAAATATGAAGGTGAATTTAAGAACGGTAAACGTGATGGAACGGGGATATATGTCTATGCCGATGGATCAAAATATGAGGGGCAATTTAAAGACGATAAGCGAAGCGGAACGGGGGTATTGCTCTATGCCGACGGTATTAAGTATGTCGGCCAATTTCAAGATAATTTGCTTAATGGTCAGGGTGTTGTGATTTTTGCGGATGGGCGGAGAATTGAAGGTGAATTCAAGAACGACAAACTATATGATAAAGGCATTCTGACATACCCGGACGGAAGGAAGCAAGGGGTAGAACAAACAGGCATAAATAGCTTTAAGATTATTTTTGGGAAGTGAAGATGCAGTATTCAGTACTTTAATAACAGGAGTAGGTTTTTGGGTTCACCGGTGTGGTGGGGAAAGAATCTCCTCATAGCTTTTTTATCTCTATTTTTTTTGGTGTTCGGCATCAGCTCTCTCATAACTGCGTACGGCACGAAGAATCCTCTCGAGTTCATCATGTATTTTTTTTCATCAAGTCTTATCATACTAATCAGCATCGTTGGAATTATTTACCCCTTTTTTCGCATACGAGCCACACTAAAACCAAACAAGATGGATGAAAATGATGTTTAGGACCGTAGGGATATTGATGCGCATCATTGCATCTATCCTTCTTATTATCGTCATGCCCTCCACGGGTTCTTCTTACGAAATGGGAAACAGGGTATTGTCCTATACCTTGAAAAACGGTTTGAGAATTCTCATGGTGGAGAGACATTTGAGCCCCACAGTTTCCTTCTATATCAGGCACCGGGTGGGTGCCGTAAACGAAAGCGATGGAAGAACCGGTACAGCTCATCTCTTGGAACACATGCTGTTTAAAGGAACAAAAACAATCGGCACGAAAAACTACCAAGAAGAGCATAAAATTATGAAATTAATTGCCGACACAGGCAGAAAACTTGATTTCGAGAGGATGAGGGGGGAAAAAGCAAACAAGAACCGCATTCAAGCATTGTCCGAACGGATGGAAATCCTGCAAAAGAAGCATAAGAAATGGTTTGTGGACAATGAAATTGACCGACTCTACGTGGAAAACGGTGGAGATAACATCAATGCTTCCACTGGACAGGACCTCACGACATATCATGTTAGTCTTCCTTCTAATAAGATCGAACTCTGGGCAAGGATCGAAGCGGATCGGATGACTGGGCCCGTCTTTCGCGAATTCTATTCCGAGCGTAATGTTGTCATGGAGGAGCGCAAACAGAGGATTGAATCGGAACCGGAGGGTCAGTTATACGAGCAGTTTCTGGCTGCCGCATACATTGCCCATCCATACAGACGGCCCATCCTTGGCTGGCCTGCGGATATGAAGTTCTTGAACCTCGATTATATGGAAACCTTTTTTAAGAGATACCATGCACCGAATAACACGATAATTGCGGTTGTGGGCGATATAGTTCCCGCAAATACCCTAGAGATTATCAAGAAATATTTTGGCGCTATACCCAGCCGTCATTTGGACCCTTCGCCTATCACGGAAGAGCCTCCTCAGAAGGGTGAAAGGCGGGTCTATATTGTTTCCGATGCAAATCCTCAGATGATCATAGGCTATCATAAACCGACTATGCCGGACTATGACGACTATGTCTTTGACGTTATAGAATGTATCCTCTCCAAGGGAAGGACTTCGAGATTTTATAAAGTGCTTGTCGAGGAAAAGACCTTTGCTGAAAGTGTACACGCAGTCAATGGCCTGCCGGGGGCAAAATATAATAATCTTTTCGCAATATTTGCAAAGCCCCGTCATCCCCATACCAGCGCCGAACTCGAGTCTGCGATCTACGAAGAACTTGAAATACTCAAGACTAAAACTGTCCCCGAAAAGGAATTACAAAAGGTTAAGAATCAGATTAAGGCTGATTTTATAAGAAATCTAAATTCCAATTCCGGACTGGCGAACCTGTTGTCTTATTTTGAGGCTGTAACCGGCAGTTATGAGTATATAACGGATCATATCAAAGTAATCGAACGAGTCACATCTGATGATATTATGCGTGTAGCAAAAAAATATCTTACTCCTGATAATAGGACTGTAGCGAAGCTCGTCTACAAAAATTAGATATATGAATAATCTGATTTCGCGTCTCATATTGATCTCCATTTTACCATTGTGCCTTCCTCCTGCCAAAACCGGATGAGCTCAAATATCGCCCAATTCATTTCGTACTACCCGGGGCAGAAAGGGTGCTTCTAAATAACGGCATCATCCTTTATATATTTGAGGACAATGAACTCCCTCTCCTAAATATATCAGCCGTCATTAGAACTGGCTCCAATTACGATCCCATGGGAAAGGAGGGGCTCGCGGAAATCACAGGCACGGTTATGCGGACAGGAGGAACTGACGCTCTGACTGGCGACGCAGTTGACGAGGCCTTGGATTTCTTCGCCGGTTCACTTCATGTCTCCATGAACCGTGATTCTGGGTCTGTCAATCTTTCCCTTCTCAAGAAAGATTTAGACGAAGGACTAAATATCTTTTCTCAGATAATCACAAAGCCGGCCTTTGACCAAAACAAACTGAAACTTGCAAAGAATTTGCTGATCGAAGAACTCAGGAGAACAGCTGATGATCCCAAGAAACTTGCCTTCAGGGAATTCAAGCGAGTTCTTTACCAGAATAACCCGGCCGGGAGATTTCCTTCAAATACATCCGTGACAAACATAAGTAGAGATGACCTGATAGAATTTCATAGACAATTCTTCTATCCGGAAAACATCATGATAACGATCGCGGGAGATATTTCGAAGGAAAAGGCTGTCGCCAAAATTGAACAGTATCTTGGATCGTGGAATGAGTCCAGGAAGTATAATGTCGTTCCTCCCATGCCTACAAAGCAAAAAGGGCGTATTTATTTTCTGACGAAAAATACTCCTCAGTCTATAATCATCTGTGCTAATTTTGCACCTGGAAAGAAGGACCGAGACACATATCCTTTTGAGGTCTTTGATTTCATAGTTGGAAGCGGCGGATTCAAATCCCGAATCTTTCAGGAAATAAGAAATAACCGGGGGCTCGCATACAGTACGGGGAGTTTCTATACCAATAGGAGCGAATACGGAGTTTTTGGTGCCTATGCAATGACAAAATCTGAATCGACGGCCACAGTGATTTCACTCCTGCGGTCGATCGTACAAGATGCCAAGATAAAAGCAGTCGATAAAAAAGAGCTTGCATGGGCGACAAAGTCTATTAATAATAATTTTATTTTTTCTTTTCAATCTGCGGATCAGATTGCGCACCAGCAATTGATGATTGAGTACGACAAACTACCTGCCGATTATCTCGCCACCTACAGAGACAAGATAGCTGAGGTTCAGCCGGAGGAGCTGAAGAAAGTGGCTATTAAATATCTCTCAGCAGATGAAACCGTAACCTTCATTTTAGGCAATGAAAGCGCTTATAGTCAGGTACTTGCTACCTTCGGAAATATTTCCAGGATAGAGGATCAGTTTTGAGTGATATAAAGCCATTGGAAAGAATTATAAGACGGATCGATTCCTACAGGGATGCTATGATCTCCATGCAATTCGATCTGACAGCCATTCCGGCCATATCTCCCGATAATGGCGGTGACGGAGAATTTAATAAAGCTCAATTGATTTTGAAATATCTCAGTGTGATGAATTTCCCTAATGTTCTTCAAATCAATGCACCGGATAGCAGGACATCCTCCGGCATCCGGCCCAACCTCGTAGCTACAATACCTGGTAACAATCCCCGAAGGACTGTCTGGATTATGACACATATGGATATAGTGCCACCTGGAGAACTCAAATTATGGGATGAAGATCCTTTCAGATGTCATTTAAAGGACGATAGAATCTATGGGAGGGGCACGGAAGATAATCAGCAGGATATCGTGTCATCTATATTTGCAGCCAAGGCCTTCCTGGATGAAGGCATTGTACCGGAATGTACAATTAGATTGGCATTCGTCGCTGATGAAGAAACGGGAAGCCGCTTCGGTTTATCATTCATCCTGCAAAATGAAAATAATCCTTTTCGCAAAACGGATATCATAGTGATTCCAGATTCTGGAAACGAAGACGGAACAATGATTGAGATAGCGGAGAAAAGTATCCTATGGCTACGCTTCAAGACAATCGGGAAACAATGTCATGCCAGCAGACCTGGCCTTGGTAAAAATGCATTCCAGGCGGCATCTCATCTTGTAGTCTTGCTCGATAGACTTCATCATATTTTCGATGCTTGTGATCCATTTTATGAGCCCCAGACAAGTTCCTTTCAGCCTACAAAAAAAGAATCCAATATCCCTAACATCAACACCATTCCCGGAGACGATGTCTTTTATATGGACAGCAGGATCCTGACTCAGTATAGCCTAGCCCACGTCCGTCATGAAATCAGGGAGATGGCAAATGAGATCGAAGGGCGATTTGATGTATCCATCGAGATCAATACAGTTCAGGAGGTTCAGGCGCCACCTCCAACACCGCATGATGCCACCGTTGTTACGGCCCTTAAGGAAGCCATCGGACAAGTTTATAATGTGGAGGCAACTCCTCAAGGAATAGGCGGGGGAACTATTGCTGCAATTTTTCGTGAAAAGAACTACCCTGCCGCCGTGTGGTCCAAGATGCAGCATACAGCCCATCAACCCAATGAAAACTGCCTCATTTCCAACATGGTGGGAAATGCCAAAGTATATGCCAATCTGTTTTTGCAAAGGCAATAAATGCGGAGACTAAAAATGATTGCAATTGAGAGAATCGCATGATAGCATTTATCACGTTTATAGCCTGTTTGACGACTAGCATCCATAATTATTCAGCAATTTACGGTGAGGTAGCCTATTCACTTGAAGCAAACGCCCGATTTTAGTTCCGTTAAGAAGATCGGCTTTACAGACAACAACCTCTTGAGAAGCCTCCTGGGTGAACACGACAGGAATATAAAACTCCTTGAAAAATTTGAGCCTGTGAAGATAAGTCTGCACGGCAATCTCCTATACATAACTGGAGAACAGGTTGCCGTGGATCTCGTCCATAATCTTATTCTTCAACTTTATGCGTTATTGGAGAAAGGATATCCCATATATCCGGCGGACATTGACTATGCACACCGGATTCTCTCGAGCAACGGCACCACAAATCTCGAAAAGATATTCCTTGACACGGTCTTCATTTCATCAAAGAAACGCGCAATCACCCCCAAGAGTATCGCCCAGAAATCATACATTGATTTGATCAGAAACTACGACATCGTCTTTGCGATTGGCCCTGCGGGAACAGGCAAGACATACCTTGCTATGGCCATGGCAGTCTCGGCACTTCTTGACAGGAAGGTTAATCGGATTGTGCTGGCAAGGCCTGCCGTGGAAGCAGGCGAGAGACTTGGTTTTCTGCCCGGTGACCTCGCAGAGAAAGTCAACCCATATCTCAGGCCGCTTTATGATGCCCTTTTTGACATGATTGACTTTGATAAGGCGACTGCCCTTATTCATAAGGGGGTCATCGAAGTTGCTCCGTTGGCCTTCATGCGGGGAAGGACATTAAATGACTCTTTTGTCATTCTGGACGAAGCGCAAAACACTACATCAGAACAGATGAAGATGTTCTTGACAAGGCTCGGTTTCGGATCGAAAGCCGTTATCACAGGTGATATAACCCAGATAGACCTTCCGCATGACAGGATATCCGGCCTCATAGAAGCGAAAACGATACTCAAGAAGGTAAGGGACATCAAATTTGTCCATTTTTCAGAGATCGATGTAGTCAGACATCCCCTCGTCCAGGATGTGATACGGGCATACAACAATTTGGACAGAGGAAAGAAGAAAAGTAAAAAACAATTATCTTCATGATATCCAAATATCTCAAACTATCCACGATTATACAAATCATCAAAAAGGGACCTAACAAAAAAAGCTATTGCTGGACTTTGTAAGGATTGACTATCCCGATCTGTTAATGCGGGAATTTAAAGGCGGGAAGCTAGATAGCCATGCCGATTATAATAGAAAACAGACAGAAAAAGATAAGCGTTGACCGGCGCAGTGTGCGACGGGCAATGAGTAGAATTATGAGGTATCTCAATTGCAGTGATAAAGTAATTAGCCTGCTTTTTGTTGACAACAAGGAGATAAGGGAAATTAACAGACGTTATTTAAATAGGGACTATCCCACAAATGTCTTGGCATTCTCTCTTACAGCGGGGGAATTCGGGAACATAAATCCCACCATTCTGGGTGATATTGTAATTTCTGTGGACGCAGCCTACAATGATGCTGTCGAATCTGGCATCGAATTTGATGACGAGTTGGCATTCCTTATGATTCACGGTCTTCTTCATCTTCTCAATTACGATCATGAGAATGCCAGCCATAAGAAAACTCAACAGATGAAGAAAAAGGAACAGGAGCTATTCTATATGCTGAAAGGTTACGAGGTTCAATGACAGGAACGTCATTTCAGAATTATTACCTGACCCGGATGTATATTATCTTCACGAGCCAACTTATTCATTTCAAGGATTTTCTCCAGACTAACCCCATTCTTTTTTGCAATTTTACCTAGGCTGTCTCCATCTCGCACCGTGTATGTTTTCGTGCCCTCATTAGTTGCTGCTTCTTTGTCTCTCTTGGCGAGCTTCTTATGGGTTTCTTTATCTGACGCGCTACTGTGCCGTTTTTCTGCGCTCTTTTTACTTATCAAGATAACCTGGCCGCCTTTGAGGACACTTCGTTTTTTTAATTTATTAAGCCTTCTAATATCATCAACACTTGTATCAAAGCGATTTGCCACAGATGCCAGGGTATCACCCTTCTTTGCCCTGTATTTGATCGTTTCCCCGCTTATCTGGATATCATCCTTGTCTGAACGTTGGGTTGATCTAACCCTCGCATAATCTGCTCCATGAACAGGTATGATCAAACGCTGGCCTGTTTTAATCTTTTTTCTGCTGGATACATTATTATACGCCATTATCGCACTCACAGACGTTCTATATTTCCGTGCGATGGAAACCACTGTATCTCCCCGTTTCGCCTTATAGTGCACAAATACCTGACGCGGCTTCTCACATTTGGGAATTTCATCCATGATCTTGGCAGATTTTTCCGCCATTCCCGGGGGAACCTTTAGATTATATTCCTTATCAGGCGTAATTTTTTGCCTTAGCTCCGAATTAAGTGTAGTGATCGCCTCCTCTGAGATCCCCAGATGGCGTGCGATATCCTCAAGACGCATCGATTTATCTGTTTTCACCGTTTCATAGCGGTAGATATTTTGCCTTTCAAGACCCTCTTTAAGGTCAAATTCGTACTTCTTGGGATTATTTATTATCTGCAGAGTCGCCAGGAAGCGCGGTACGTAACGCGCCGTCTCATAGGGAAGTTTGCGATAAAGGTCCCAGAATCTGTCGAAATAGTTGATATGCTGACTCGATATGACCTTGAGGACTCGTCCTTCTCCGCAATTGTATGCGGCCAAAACTGTCAGCCAGTCGCCAAACATGCCGTGCAGTTCCTTAAGATAGTCGATGGCAGCCCTGGTTGATTTTTCAATATCCAATCTTTCGTCGATCCATTCGTCTCGGTTTAGGCCGTACTTATAACCCGTAGACGGAATAAACTGCCAGGGACCGAGGGCGCGGGCCCGTGACAAGGCATGAATTTTAAATCCGCTTTCAACGAGGGGGAGCCATGAGAGCTCTTCAGGCAATCCTGCCTTTTTCAACTCCTTCAAGATTATGGGACGATAAATGGCGGAACGCTCGTGCGACTGGATAAAAAAATCTCTTTCTAATGTTTGAAAAAGCCTGATTTCCTTCTCCACATCTGAATTGACGACATGCGGTATTTCACTGTGTTTGCCGCTTGTTTTAGTTTGCATCGACGAGTAGATGGCAAGGACCTGCTTTGATATGAGGAGACGAATGTCATCTTTTTGGCGAGTAATATCAGGATCACCATCCGTATCAAGAAGCAACGCATAAGCCTGATCGAGCAAATCTAAGGCATTTTCCATATCGCCCTTGACCCAGTATGCTCGCGACTCGTCAAGCAGTTCAAGAGCCTCTTCCATAATATCCCGGCCCTTCTCTCTTTCCTTTTCATCGACCGCACCATTTGAAGTAACCCGCTGTTTCTCTAACAGAGATTCTTCTTTTGTGTTTTTCTCTTTTGATTTTTCCGGACTGATGACAGTCAGGGAAGACTCATCTTCAGTCTTCATCTGTCCATAAGCGTTACCAACGGGAAATGTCTGGTAGAGAAAAAAGCATATTAAAAAAAATGACAGGAGAAAGCGGCTTTCTCTTGACATCAAAATGAACTCCTTTCTTTCTGTATGCAATTATCACACTTCAAAAGGGGTTGTGACACGCAAGGTGTCTATATCATATTCTACTGATTCATCAAACTTTTAATTCAACAGGTATGCTTCGATAAAGTCATCAATGTCACCGTCCAAAACCCTGTTCACATTACCAACTTCGAGATTTGTCCGATGATCCTTGACTAATTTGTAGGGGTGAAGGATGTAAGACCTTATCTGGCTCCCCCAGGCAATATCTTTTTTCGCTTTATTGAGTTCATCTATCTTCTTTCTTTGTTCCTGAAGCTGCATTTCATAAAGACGCGACTTCAAAAATTTCATCGCCATAGCTTTATTCTTGTGCTGAGAACGTTCATTTTGGCATTGGACTACTATTCCCGTAGGCAGATGCGTTATTCTAACTGCCGAATCTGTCTTATTGACATGCTGTCCTCCTGCACCGGTAGACCTATAGGTGTCTATGCGAAGATCATTTTCATCGATTTCTACAACTATCTCGTCGTTAACTTCAGGATAAACAAAAACCGAGGCAAATGATGTATGCCGGCGTGCTCCGGAGTCAAAGGGGGATATTCGTACAAGCCTGTGTATGCCAATTTCCGCCTTGGCATAACCATATGCATGGTCTCCTTCAACAGTCATGGAAACGCTCTTCAGACCCGCTTCATCACCGGGCTGATAATCGATAATGGTAGTGGAAAAGCCCTTGCGTTCCGCCCATCGTAAATACATGCGCAGAAGCATCTCCGCCCAGTCCTGAGCCTCGGTTCCTCCTGCGCCTGCATGTATTGTCATAATAGAATTCATTGCATCCTGTGGAGACCCCAACATAAGTTTCAGTTCTTCGTCTCTTACGGATGATTTAAGTCTGTCTAAGTCCTTTTCGATCTCTTCTATAGTTTGCTCATCACTTTCTTCTCGTGCCAGATCGAAGAGGATTTCTATATCATCGATGTTGTTCTTTAACTTTTTCCAATTATCGACGATCGTCTCCAATCTATTTTTGTCCTTCAGTGTCTCACGTGCTTTATCCTGGTCGTTCCAGAAGTTTACGCTCAGTGATGCTTTTTCCAGTTCCTTGATATGTTTTTGCTTTTCTGCAATGTCAAAGACACTCTCCGAGATGATCTATTCTCTTTTTCAATTCCATCATGCTTTCACTGATTCCTGTAAGCGTTAACATATTTCCTCCTTATGCTGATTAAAATACAACAAACTAAGGCCATCATGCAAATCACGGCAAAAATATCCCCGTATGCGGCGTAGAATGTCATGTTATTAATAAATTTTATCGTATTTCTCAAGGCCGTTCTTTCAAACAATTCCGTATGTGCAACGATCCTTCCTGTAGGATCGATTATGGCGCTAATTCCTGTATTTGCGCTTCTCAGTATATAGAGGCGATTTTCCACTGCCCTGAATACGGTCATGGAAAGATGTTGGTATGGCGCCGATGTCCTCCCAAACCATGCGTCATTTGTTATATTCACAAGCAAATCAGCACCCATTTTTTTGTATGTCCTGCTTGCCTCGGAAAATATTCCTTCATAACAGATCAGAACTCCAAGCTTATGGCCATTCATGGTCAGAGGATAATAACCTTCACCCGAACGGAAATCCCCCACACCGACAACCAATTTATTGATAAATGGAAACATCTTTCTTAATGGTACGTATTCACCATAGGGGACAAGGTGAACTTTATCGTAACGTCCAAGGATTTTCCCCTGCGGAGACAACAGAAAAGCACTGTTTAAGAAGGATACACAAGCTGCATCGCCGTCGCAATTTCTCTGATAACTGGGACTGCCAAAGAGGAGCCAATCTCCCGAATTGCGCGCCACATTCAAAATCTCGCTTTGCATCTTGTTCGCATCCTGGAAAAAGAACGGCGTTGCTGTTTCCGGCCACACGGTCAAGCCCGGTGGCGATTTTCTTTCCTCCAGAGATAGATTCTTATACGCAGTTATCGTATCATTCTGAAAGTCAGGATTCCATTTAACACTTTGATCTATATTCCCTTGAATGACGGCAACATTCATCGTCTTCGCAGCATGCAAGGCCTCCCCTATTTGGTCTATGCGAATGTAACCGTAACAGTAGATGCCTATTACAACTATCAAGCCCAAAGCGACTTCTCCCATTGCCCGCTTGCCTCTGAATCTGTCGTTTATGGCATCGTATATGATTACATTCACAAGGATAATAATGAATGTTATTCCATATGTGCCGGTAATATCAACGGCCTGAATCAGATGCCTATTAAGATATTGAGAATAGGCCAGGTTCTCCCAGGGAAATCCTGTCAACAGATGAGATTTTGCATATTCCAGACATGTCCACAAGACGGGCGCCGCAATAATTCGGGGAATTCCCTTGCCTGAGAAATATACGATACCTGCTGCAAAAAGAGCAACGTATATGGCCAAATACGCTGCCACAAGTAACATGAGAAAAACGCCAATGGAATATGCGAGATGCCCATAGTGTACGACGACAAATGTAATCCAGTACATAATGCCTACATTGAACGCAAGGCCCGCTACAAAACCTGCGATCAAACCATCCCGTGCATTAATATCCCTGAGGGCAAAAAAAAGGGGAATCAAGGCCACCCAGGCCATTATCCCCCCACCGTGTTTAGGAAAGGAAAGAAAGAGGAGTATTCCCGAAGCGATACTTAAAAATAAAGTTTTTCTACTTATCCTCAAGCTTGGAATTATCAATTTTTATGACTGACCCTCCCCTCTGTTCTTGAGAACCATCTAACCTTCTTAATTTGACCTTCTTTACGCTTCGCTCGTCTGCTGATTCAATTATTATTTCCAGATTATCGACATGAATAACCTCTCCCGTCACGGGAATCCTTTTTAGCAGATTAAGAATGAATCCTCCGAGGGTCTCAAATTTTCCTTCCTGAAACTCCACACCCAAGTAATCTTCAATAACCTCAATCTCTACCCTTCCATCTATTAGCGTATAACCATCACTTAACTCGACAATGCTGCCTTTTTTCGCATCATGTTCGTCATGAATTTCGCCAACAATTTCCTCAATGAGGTCTTCAAGAGTGACAAGGCCGGAAGTCCCACCATACTCATCTATTACAATTGCCATGTGATACTTCTTTTCCTTCAATTCATGGAGCAGATGATGGGTATTTTTTGTTTCAGGAATGTAGTACGGCCTTCGCAGGGTGGACAGGATATCCGTCTCCGTCATGGGTTTTGACCAGAATTTTAAAAGGTCTTTCACATTTAAGATTCCTAGTATGTTATCCACATTATCAGCATATACAGGCATTCTCGTATGTCCAAATTTAATAGTAAGTTCAAGAATCTCCTCGATAGTCGCATCGCTTCTGATCGCTATCATTTCTGTTCTTGGAATCATCACCTCTCTGACTACCGTGTCCCTGAATTCGAGGATGCTTTGAATCATCTCACCGGACTGCTGGTCGATGAGTCCCTTCTCTTCTCCAGCGTCGATTATGGACTGGATTTCCTCCTCGAGCCGCGCCTGATCATTGGCTGAAAAAAAATTCCTGATTTTTGCAATTATTTTATTGCTCAAAATAACCGAATCCCTTCTGTCACAAGCCTCTCATAAATTCTGCTCTGAGAGATTTCACATCATTTTTCGTAATCGTGCTGTGTATCGTAGCCACAGTCGCCTCTTTTTCTTCGGGTAACCTTGCCTTTATGGGAAGATAATTTGAGGCATGATTTGACGTAAAATAACAGCTGCTGAAATCGGATTTTTCGATAATAATAGCCAATTCCTTCAGCAGATCAAACTTACCGGGCAGCGCAAAATGTCCTGATGCGTATTCCGAATACAATGGCGTTCCGGGTACGAGCATAAGGGTTAGAGCACTTGCATAATCAGGGTCTATATCCGTAAGAAGTTTTGCCGTGTCGGTGGCATGTTCCATGTGCTGCTTGATACCTCCCAGACCGAGGATAACAGTAACAGATAAGGCAATACCAGCTTCTTTTATTCGGCGGCTCGCCTGCATCATCTGGGTAGCTGTAACTCCTTTTATTATCTTCTTTAGCAATTCATCGTTGCCAGTTTCGATACCAAGATACGCTATTCCAAGACCCTGCTCTCTTAACTCAACCAATTCGTCAATCGTTTTTCTCAAGATGCTCTTGGCATTGGCATATGTACCAACCCTTTGTACACCTTTTATATGTGTGCGTATCAAAACCAATATCTGAATGAGCCTTTCCTGGGGTATAATGAGGGCATCGCCATCGCAAAGAAACACCTTCTCAATAGAACGCCAGCGGCTTGCTTCAAGAATATCTTCCAGAATTTCATCGTACGATTTTATCCTGAATTTCTTTTCCTTGTATGCCGGACAAAAGCTACACTTGTTGTGGGAGCATCCCACCGTTACTTGCAACAATAAGCTACTGGCCTCACTCGGTGGTCTGATTATGTCTCCTTCGTATTTCACATTCTCCTCTTGTAATTTACTTGAAAGTCTGTTTGTGAGCAGAAACAAAAGAGGAGTTAACCTAATGGTCAACCCCTCTTTATTTTTGGCGGGGCCGATGGGACTTGAACCCACGCCCTCCGGCGTGACAGGCCGGCGTTATAACCATCTTAACTACGACCCCAAAATGACATACTTATTTTAATTCTCAAAACCCTGCTGCCATATTTCTCAATACGCAATAATTATTGTATAGGTCTTCACCTATTTTTTCTTTGGTAGGCGGAACAGGACTCGAACCTGTGACATCCACGGTGTAAGCGTGGCGCTCTCCCTGCTGAGCTACCCGCCTTTATCATTTTTTCTAACAACTGTATCTCCTGTTGTCAAGCAATAATTAGTTCAGCTTTGCCATTGCATTACTTTTTTCAAGAGGATGAATCGTCTCTGTCATCTGAATAGAAGGCCGGCTCGCCGGCGTTTCCCCCTCACGATCCTCATGCCTCTCCAATTCGTCGCCTGAAACCAGGGCTACTCGCATAACTTCATCCATATGTTCCACAAAGATGATCTCCAGGGCCTTCAAGATGTTAGCTGGCACATCTGCGAGATCTTTTTCGTTATCCTTGGGAATAATCACCGTCTTCAAATTTCCTCGATGTGCCGCAAGCAGCTTTTCTTTCAGTCCTCCGATCGGCAATATCCTACCTCTAAGCGTAATCTCCCCGGTCATAGCCAGATCTCCCCGAACTTTTCTCTTCATGAAAGCTGAGGCAATAGACGTTACTACTGCTATCCCCGCAGATGGCCCGTCCTTGGGTATGGCGCCTTCCGGCACATGGACATGAACATCTGTCTCTTTGTAGAAATTCTCATCAAGACCGAATTTATCCGCCCTGGCGCGGACGTACGTCAGTGCCGCCTGAACTGATTCCTGCATTACGTCACCGAGCTTACCCGTCATTACCATCTTACCTGTTCCCTTCATTAGGGAAGATTCTATGGAGAGGAGCTCGCCGCCCACTTCAGTCCAAGCCAGGCCTATACACAAGCCAATTTCATCTTTACCTTCGGCTTCTCCATGCCTGAACTTCGGTACACCCAGATATTTGGGCATCGATTTTGAAGTGATCTTGACTTTACGGCCTGCGCCATTTGTCGCTATTTCCTTGGCAACCTTTCTGCAAATTGATGCAATTTCCCTTTCCAGGTTGCGGACGCCCGCCTCCCTCGTATATTGTCTGATAATGGCCAGCAAGGCGCCGTCGGAAAATGCTATGCTATCCTTAGTAAGACCATTAGCCTCCATCTGCTTCGCAACGAGAAATTTATTGGCGATGTTCAATTTCTCCGGTTCAGTATATCCGGCGAGGCGAATCACTTCCATCCTATCCTGCAGGGCTGGAGGTATTGTTTGGAGAATATTCGCTGTTGTAATAAACATCACATCAGACAGATCATAGTCCACTTCAAGATAGTTGTCATTGAAAGCATTATTCTGCTCCGGGTCCAGTACCTCGAGTAGCGCCGCCGATGGATCCCCTCTGAAATCAGAGCTCAGTTTATCCACTTCATCAAGACAGAATACGGGGTTATTCGATCCCGCCTTTTTCATCAGTTGTATTATTTTGCCGGGCAGAGCTCCTATATAGGTTCTCCTGTGACCTCTAATCTCCGCTTCGTCCCTGACGCCGCCCAGAGAAAGTCTGACAAACTTCCTGTTTGTCGCGCGAGCTACGGATTTTGCCACTGATGTCTTTCCAACCCCCGGGGGGCCAACAAAACAAAGGATAGGGCCTTTATTCTTCTTCACAAGAGACTGAACGGCCAAGTACTCAAGTATCCTTTCCTTCACCTGCTTTAAACCATAGTGATCTTCCTCCAGAATCACTTCAGATTCTTTCAGAGTATGCTTGTTTTCCGTCTTCTCCGCCCAAGGCATATCCAGGAGCCAGTCAATGTAATTCCGCACCACTGTTGCTTCCGCAGACATGGGGGCCATCATCTGCAGTTTCTTAATCTCATGCCTGACCTTCTTATGTGCCTCTTCTGATAGTTTCTTCTGTTTAAGCCTTTTTTCGAGTTCTGCAATTTCATTCCTGAAGTCATCCTTCTCTCCCATCTCCTTCTGGATGGCTCGCATCTGTTCATTGAGATAGTAGTCTTTCTGGGTCTTCTCCATCTGTTTCTTGACCCGCCGCTTTATCTTTTCTTCGACCTCCATTATCTCAATCTCTCCGAGCATCAGCTCGTAGACGGCTTCAAGTCTTTCATTGACATTGAATATCTCTAATAATTTTTGCTTTTCCTCAAGTTTGAGGCTTATATGAGACGCAACGACATCTGCCAATTTCGAAGCGCTGTCTATGGAAGAGATAGTATTGACCATCTCCATATGAACTTTTTTGCCAAGTTTTGCATAGTTTTCGAAAGATTCCCGGATGTTCCGTGTTAAAGCTTCAGCTTTTACCTGATTTCTGTCATCAAGATCTTGGATCTCATCAACATTTACCAGAAAAAAATCTTCATTCGCCAGATACTCTTTAATTACTCCCCTCTTCTTCCCTTCAACCAGCACCTTCACTGTCCCGTCCGGAAGCCTCAGGAGTTGAATAATAACCCCTATGGCGCCCACTTTATAGATGTCACTTTCTGCTGGTTCATCCTTCTGGGCGTTCTTCTGCGCTACCATGAATATACCTTTTTCACTTTTCATTGCCGACTCAAGTGCAGCAATGGAGCGCTCTCTGCCCACGAAGAGTGGCACAATCATATGCGGGAACACGACGACGTCTCTCAATGGCAATAGTGGCATTGTCATTGTCGCACGATCGCTTTCCCTATTCTTCAAAAAGTCAAACATATCTCTATTTCCCATATATCAGTCTCTTTTTATGCAGTTTCAGATTTTGTTTCAAAAATCAATATTGGTTTTTCTTTGTTCATAACAACGTCTTCTGTAATCACACATTCCCTTACATCATTTCTGGAAGGCAGGTCGTACATGATATCCAGCATCGTATTTTCCAGTATCGACCTTAATCCCCGCGCACCTGACTTCCTTTCAACAGATAACTTAGCTATGGCTCGGAGGGCTCCGTCAGTAAATTTCAATTTAACATTTTCAAGATCAAATAATACTTTGTATTGTTTTGTAATTGCATCCTTAGGTTCGATTAAAATCTTAACCAATTCCTCCTGATCCAATTCATTCAGCGTGGCAACTACCGGCAAACGCCCGATAAATTCAGGAATCATACCGAATTTAAGAAGGTCTTCCGGTTGAACCTCTGATAAGAGATTGCCGACCTTCTTATGTCGTTTGCTCCTAACGTCGGCACCAAACCCCATGCTTGACGAACTGAGTCTCTTGGAAATAATGTCTTCAAGATCATTAAAGGCTCCACCGCAGATGAACAATATGTTCGTCGTATCCACTTGGATAAATTCCTGCTGCGGATGCTTTCTGCCTCCTTTTGGCGGAACATTCGCCAGCGTCCCTTCTATTATCTTCAGCAGGGCCTGCTGAACGCCTTCACCTGAAACATCTCTTGTAATAGAAGGATTACCCGATTTCTTTGCGATCTTGTCAATTTCATCGATATACACAATGCCCTTAGAGGCTCTTTCAACGTCGTAATCGGCATTCTGGAGAAGGCTGAGTATAATGTTCTCCACATCTTCTCCTACGTATCCCGCTTCTGTCAGGGTTGTCGCATCGGCGATGGTAAACGGTACATTGAGAAGCTTAGCCAGGGTCTTTGCAAGAAGCGTCTTTCCCGATCCTGTAGGACCGATCAATAGAATATTGCTCTTCTGTATTTCCACGCCATCCAGATCTACATTCGAGAACAATCGCCGGTAATGATTGTAAACAGCAACGGAAAGAACCCTCTTTGGCTTTTCCTGTCCTATTACATACTGATCCAGAAATTTCTTTATATTACGGGGCTCTGGTATCCCTTTCTGAAATTCTTCACTGATTGTCGGCTCACATTCCTCTTCAACTATGCACCGACAAAGTTCAATGCATTCATCGCATATATAGGCAGCCGGACCAGCGACCAGCTTTCGCACTTCATTCTGATTCTTTCCGCAAAAAGAACAGAATAAGATACCTTGACCGCCCTGACTATCCTTGCTCTTTCTCACCATCTGCAATACCTCATTCTCAGCTTGAGCCTTCTCTCTTTACGATGATCTCATCAATGATACCATATTCCTTTGCCTGTTCGCACGTCATATAGTAATCCCTCTCAGTATCCATCTGTATCTTTGAAAGAGGTTGGCCGGTTAGCTCTGCAAGAATCACGTTTAATTCTTCTTTCATGCGCAGGATCTCGCGTGCCTGAATATCTATGTCGGTTGCCTGACCATAAAACCCACCGAGTGGTTGATGGATCAATATTCTCGAATGTGGCAGGGCGGTTCTCCTGCCCTGCTCGCCGGCTGCAAGGAGCAATGCCCCCATGCTCGCTGCCTGACCCATGCAAACTGTGCAGACGGAAGGCCTAATATACCGCATGGTATCATATATAGCCATTCCCGAACTTACATTGCCTCCGGGCGTATTCAAATAAAAGAATATTTCCTTGTCAGGATCGTCAGATTCGAGATAGAGCATCTGGGCAATGATCAGATTTGCTACATCATCATCAATCGCCGTCCCTAAAAAAATTATCCTATCTTTCAGGAGCCTTGAAAAAATATCAAACGCTCTTTCGCCTCTTCCATCTTGTTCGATTACCATCGGAATTAAGCGCATTTTTTCGCCTTCCTTGATCTATTTGTTAACTATCTCTACTTTTGCCTTGTCTTCTATGAAATCAAATACCTTTGTGTTCAGTATCTCATTTTTGATGTCTTCTATCATGTTACCTGATTCCAAAGATTCTTTCAACGCATCGTAATTCTGTCCTCGCAATTGAGCCAGTTCTCTAATCTTTTCTTCAATTTCCTGGTCAGATACGCTTATCGATTCCCTCTCGCCTATATTTTTCAGAAGGAGGGTTGTTCTCACTATTTTCGCCGCTTCGTCCTTGTAATGATCATATAATTCCTTGTATCTTTCAGGTGTCTCATCTCGCTTCATACCGCGCATGGCCATTCTTCTTTGCGTATCCGCGATCATGTATGAGACCTGTCGATTTATGAATGCCTGTGGCACTTCAAACTCATTTTTTTCCAGAAGTTTTTCTATTATGAGACTCTTGAATGCTGAATTTGCCCTGGCAATATTCTCTTCTTCCAGTGTCTTTTTCATATCCTTCTTTAAATCGTCCAAGCTCTCATATTTATCAAAATTCTTAATAAACTTATCATCAATCTCAGGCAGTTTCTTTTCTTTAATATTCTTCAACGTTACAGAAAATACCACTTCTTCTCCCGCTAAATTCTTGGCATGATAATCATCGGGCAATTTAATTCTTATTTGTTCTGTCTTGTTCTTTTTCATAGCGATGAGTTGTTCCTCGAATCCGGGCACAAATCTCTTGGAGCCAACTTCCAGAAGATAATTTTCCGCCTTCATCTCCTTAAGGGGTTTTCCGTTCACGAAACCCTCAAAATCAATAACTACAAAATCGCCTTCAGATACTCCTCTATCAACCTCGACCTCTTCCATCGTGCTGAACATATCGCGGACTTCCTCAAGTCTTGCTTCAACATCAGAATCCTTAACTTCATACTTCTCTTTCCCAAGTTCGAGACCAGCATAACCTGTCGGTTCAATAATCGGTTCGACTTCAACGATGGCGGTGAAGGTAAAATTCTTCTCCGACTCTATCCCATTATTATCTATATCCGGCTGCGCAACAGCATTGATTTTATTTTCTTTTAATGCTTCCCAATAATATCTATTTACCAGATTCGATATGGCTTCGTCCTCCGCATGCTCTTTGTATAAGGACTCGAGAACATTCCTAGGTACTCTCCCCTGCCTGAAGCCTTTAATCTTGGCTTTCTTGCCTACATTCTTGTATACTGTGTCTAATTCCTTCTTTACCTCTAACCACGAGATATCAAACAGTATTTTCTTTTTTATTGGACTCACATCTTCAACTTTTACAGCCATTATGGTTTCTGTCACTGCGTTTTTAACCCCTTGATATTTATAGATCTAACCCGAATATGGTGCGAGAGAGGGGATTTGAACCCCTATCCGCTGAGGCGGGCTGGATCCTAAGTCCAGTGCGTCTGCCAGTTCCGCCACTCTCGCTCATTGACTATATATTCATTCGACCTTGGATTGTCAACGGCAATTATCTTAAGCACTTTTCCGCCATCTTGCGCTCTACCTTATCTTACGGGATTCTTGGAGCTCTCGATGACTTCTTATTATAATATCATTTACTCATGCTTGCTGCAAAATCTAAAATCCGGCTCATGGAGCTTGACATAAACATGAGACGTTTATATTCTATGTCAGAATATATTCAGATTGGCCTCGCTTTTGGGCGAGCTTATTTTTTCCTTTTTCTTCAAATATTTTTATGGAATTTAAGCAATTAGAAGTCAATGACTACCACATTCTGAAGAGGTTTTTCACAAGTCAACAATACCATCTATGTAACTATTCGCTGTTGTCACTAATTGTCTGGAGCAATCAAAAGCTGAGAACTCACTACGCAGTCGAAGATAACACGCTAATTATATACAACAAATCAACTGCCAATCCGGACGATGATCACCTTATCCTGCCAATATCTCCCACAGACAACATTACCCCTGAGTACCTTCTTGATGTCGCAGAAAAGCTCGGTTTTACTGACTACTGGTTTGTTCCGGAAGATTACCTCGTAAAATACGGCGCCAAAGAAATTGAATTCTATTTCGAGGTAAACGAACAGGATGAATTCGATGATTACATATATCTTAGGCAGGACCTTATCCATTTAAAGGGGAATAAATATGCCAAACAGAGGAATTTGATCCATCAATTTTGCAAAAGGTACCTGGCCAGACGTAAAGTCGAAATCGAAATGATAGATAGCAGCAATGCTCATGAATGCGTCAATTTTCTGCACGAGTGGTGTGAATTACGAAAATGTGACGTAGACAACGATGAGAGCCTTGCCTGCGAAAAAGTGGCAGCAATGAATACCCTTAACAATATTGATCCATTGGAGGCTAAGGGGCTTCTTATCCGCATAGACGGCGCAGTCAGCGCCTTCGGAATCAGTTCGCCGCTTACTGATAATATGGGTGTACTAAATTTTGAAAAGGCGCGCGCATCTATTAAAGGCTTATATCAGTTTCTCGATAACGAATGTGCCAAACATCTATTTACCGGCTATACATATATCAACAAGGAAAGCGATATGAAACTGCCAAATCTTGCCCAGTCAAAAAAAGCATACAATCCTGTTTCTATCGTAAAATCGTATCGCTTAACAATGCGTGAAAGATAGACTGCTTATGCTTCACTTCTTCCCCCCTCTAGTCTATCGTCATTAAGGATTGCCATCTTTCCCACTCCGTCTTCCTAGGCAGAGCATTTTTTTTCAAAAGATCGATGATACTGCGCTCATTAAAACGAAGATAAGGATTGACTCTAAGTTCTTCAGTCAATCGCGAAAAAACATTGTCCCGCCTATAATTTTGCGAAAATATTTCTATATACTCATTATCCGGTTCCAGTCTTCTTGCAAAGTTCATCGCTTCTTCTACGTAGTCATGGCCGGCATAAATGAGCGTACTTTCAGATAAAGACATAATCTTCTTTATGGAGTGGTAGAAGCCCTTCACGTCGCCTGAGAAACAATTACCTACAGTGCCGTTGAAGAGAGTGTCTCCCGTAATCAAGAAGTTAGCAGCATGAAAGCAGAGGGAATCAGCGGTATGTCCGGGGGTGTCATAGACTCTAATTTTCCGGCCTTCCAATTCGATTTCTGCATCTTGTATTTCTTCATATAGCAAGAGCCGAGCATTCGATTCATGAAGGAGGGCTTCGTTGCCGCTCGTATGATCAACATGTCTGTGCGTATTTGTAACATAAAGCAGATCCAGGCTACGGCTTTTTACAAATGACACAATCTCGCCATGTGCTCCGCCATCAACGGCCATAGCATACTTATTCCCGTAAACGAGATAGCCAAAATTATCAACATGATACCGGAATTGTTTCAATTGCAGCATGGATACGGTAGAATAACACTAAAACGACACGATTCTAAGGGAGCGTCTTGCCAATCTCAAACTCTAAAAAGAAAGATATTGAATCAGTCTTAATCACTAAAGTCTTTTGCTTGGAAAGACGATTATTATAAATGGTCAGGACGAAAAGATTTGTGCCTCCAACCCTCTGAACCCCACATGGCTCGTGACAATCTTGCAAGATCTTGTAATTGTGTAACTAATGGAAAACATTTATGAAGAGCGTATAAACAATAGAAAGAAAATAGTCAAGAAAAATAAACGTTGTCACATTTTGCCATATCAAAATAGTGGTAACATTTTCCATAGTGTTACCCCTATCTCATCCAGTCTGACTTACTGTTACTGAATAGTCGGAATTAATGCCTACATCTACTTATTCTCAACTTTCAGTTTGATATTGTAGTGAGGATTACCGTTCGTAACCGGCATTTGTT
>PDVH01000062.1_pt1 | contig 29520 bp, 34 predicted proteins | sample 1369781 | NCBI WGS metagenome assembly PDVH01 (sample SAMN07795378, study PRJNA414565) | Alkali sediment metagenome, whole genome shotgun sequencing project. | isolation source: glacial lake sediment | place: Bosnia and Herzegovina: Donje Bare Lake | collected 2016-06
CAGGAATGAAGAACTCCTTCGGCAGAGGTGTTGCCTGCTTGAAAGAGTACGGCCCCGGCACCGTCTCCAAAAAAGGGATATGAGGAAAAATCCTTTCGATTCATTATTTTTGAATAGACTTCCGATGCGACCAAAAGGACATTGTCACAATATCCTGATTTAATGAGGGCGTCCGCGATGGCAATGCCGAATGTGCTTCCCGAACAGACCGAATTGATGTCGAAGGCAAAAGCCTTTTTCGCGCCGATAATATGTTGCATCCGTGCTGCCGTCGCTGGCTGCATACGATCCGGAGAGGAGGTGGCGAGAAGAATCCCCTCCACCATTTCCGGTGAATAAGCAATCTTATCAAGACACTTAATCGCCGCCTGCACAGCCAGATCCGACGTGCATTCAGTATCGGAGGCGATTCTTCTATAAAACACACCGGTCTTCTCACCGATAAGATGAATCGCCTCTTGTGGAAATTGTGTCAGGTCTTCATTGCTGACGACTGTTTCCGGCAGGTAGCTGCCCGTTGATGCAATAACCGCATTGCGCATTTTAATAACTTATCCGCCTCACATTATAGTCAAAACCCCAGGGCTTGTCTGATTTCATCGGGAATGGTGAACATGATTTCCATCTCCGGCGCCTTTACGGCAACCTGCTCGGTTCTCCCGCGTGTACAAACTCTGCCGTCAGCTTTAAGCCTGATTTCAAAATCCACGACGATTTTTGTCTTTCCCTCAACCACAGTGGCCTTGCAGATAAATTCATCGCCGTGCCTCAGGGGATAGATGTGTTTTGTGGTCGTCTTGATGATGGGGAACAGATACTGCGTCCTCAAATAAAACTCATAGAGATCTACGCCCGCCTGGGCGAAAAGGGCCACTCTGGCATCCTCAAAGTAAAGAAAATAATTCCCGTGCCATACGATCTGCATAGGATCAAGATCGTAAAATGGCACCTTTTGTGTAATCTCGCAGCTGGGATGATGTTTTCCGGTCATAATGATTTCTCTTTTTTTATTGGGGGAGTATAGGAAGAAGGTTAGTGTGTGTCAAGAGGAAACGATCAAGTGCTGTTTCTTCTTTATGCCATATGCTGTTTCCGTTACAACATAGAACTCCGAATTCTGCCAGTATGACCATAACAAGAGTATTCTATCATACACTTGACCAATGAAAAAGGGTATTTCTATCAAAAAACGTATAGCCCTTGTCCATCCGCGCGGATTTAACTGGTTTCCCGGTCAGCGTGATATTACAGATGTCGCCAACCGCATGGTCCCTCAGGGGCTGCTTTCCATCGCCTCTTATCTATTAAACCAGGGACATGACGTTTTTGTATATGACTGCCTTGGTCCGGGCATTTCCTTAGACATCAATGAGCAGGTTAAAGCAATTCTGGATTATAAGCCGCAAATCGTCGGATTTTCGGCTACAACGTCTTCGTTTTTAGATGCTGCGGAGATCGCTCAAAAGATCAAGGAACACTCCCGGCATGTTATAACTGTCTGCGGAGGTGTACATGTTTCCGCGCTGGAAGATAAGCTTCTTAATGCCTTTCCTTCATTCGACTTTCTTTGTGCCGGCGAGGGCGAATTGACAATGGCAGAGATCGCCCAGGGCATGGATCCCCCTGAAATCAAGGGTTTGATATGGCGTCAAGGTTCCCATGCAGTCACAAATCAGTCACGCCCCCAGATAGCTGATCTGGACAGTCTTCCGTTTCCCGCTTACGAAAAACTCAAAGGCTTTCCCTTCGACTACCATCTGCCTTTGTTCAGCTACGTCAATACGCCCGGGGCGACGATGATCACTTCGCGGGGCTGTATGTATCAATGTTCTTACTGCGATCGTTCCGTGTTCAAAAAAGGATTCCGTTATAACTCAGCCTCTTACCTTTACGAACACATGAAACATTTAAGGACAAGATTCAATGTGCGGCATATCAATATTTATGATGATCTGTTTACAGCAGACCGCGCGCGGATTGTTGAGCTTAGCGAGAAACTCGCCCGTCATCCCTTGGGGATAAATTTCAACTGTGCCGTAAGGGTGGGTTACACGGACGATGAATTGCTTAAGATGCTAAAAGATGCGGACTGCCTCATGGTTTCTCTGGGCATAGAATCAGCAGACCCTCACATATTAGCCAGGCATAAGTCGGGGGTTTCGCTTGATGACGTACGTAATACCGTAAGGCGTATCCAGGCTGCGGGACTGCGGGCAAAAGGTCTGTTTATGATGGGTTTGCCGGGCGAAACGGAAGAATCTATTAGACGGACTTCTGATTTTATTATATCGTTGGGAATAGATGATATGAATATGTCCAAGTTTACCCCGTTTCCCGGCGCGCCTCTCTGGTCGACTATTAGGGAAGAAGGGGCCTTTAATGAAGATTGGCGGCTTATGAATTGCCTGAATTTTGTTTTTGTCCCGAAAGGAATTGCATCAAAAGAAAAAATGGATCTGCTTTACAATGAGCACGTGAAGCGCTTTTATTCAGATCCTGAGTGGCGTGGAAAATTCCGGCGTCGTCTATGGCAGCATCGTAGAAGTCTGATGTACTTAATACGTCATTTTCCGTCATTCTGGTCGGCGAAGCGCCAGTTTGAGCCTGGTAAATGAATTACACCTGATGGGATCCAAATTTGCGAGGTACACATGCGTATTCATCGATGGTTGGTAGTGGCTATAATAATCTGTGGCTTTTTATTACCCCAGAGCGCTATTTGCGAGGAAAAGCCCCTCTGGGAATTGGGTGCGGGGTTAGCACTTCTCCGGTTGCCAGATTACAGGGGTTCCGACGAAAACAGATTCTACGTGTTTCCTTTTCCTTATTTAATCTACCGCGGCGATATTTTAAGAGTAGACAGGGAGCGGATTTCGGGACGCATATTTAAAACCGACAGACTCTTATTAGACATCAGTCTTTACGGCAGTGTGCCTGTTGATAGTTCCAGAAATAGCGCCCGCAGCGGCATGCCGGATCTGGATCCGACTTTTGAAATAGGCCCATCGTTAGAAATTAAGCTTCTGGAAAATAAACAAGATCGTTATAAATTCAGTGCCAACCTACCGGTTCGTGTCGTTTTTGCGATAAATTCTTCATCGCTGTACCGCGAAGGCTTTGTATTCAGTCCGAGACTGAATTTCGAAAAAGACGATTTAATTACCGAGACCGGTTTAAATCTGGGAATTTCAGCCGGGCCGATGTTTGCCACCAGTGACTATCATAGTTACTATTATTCGGTGGATCCGGCTTTTGCCACTCAATCACGTCCTTCTTATTCCGCCAGCAGCGGATATAGTGGTTCCAGGCTCACCGTCGGCTTGAATAAGGGTTATAAACAACTTGTCTTTAATGCTTTTGTCAGTCTGGATTTCCTCCAGGGCGCAGTTTTTGAGGATTCTCCCTTAGTAAAAACCAAATATTCCGTCATGTGGGGTTTTGCCGTGTCCTGGATTTTTCTCAAATCAGAAAGGTTAGTCTCAACAGATAGATAAAGCTGGTTTTGTAATATCTCATTTCCTAAAAATAATTTGACAACATGTTGATTTTTCATTAGATTAAATTGCAATCAAATCCATGTCAGCCGGAAGGGCCTTTCATGTTCAAATTTAGAATACCCCTAATCATTATCTTCATCCTTCTCCTGACTCTTCAGGGATATTCCGCCACACCTTCCTTGAGCCGCTGGGTAACACTCCGTTCAGACTCCAGGGAACAGGTCAAAGAGATAATCCGCTCCGAGGTGGACAGCCGGGAAGGTTACTCTACCTCCCAGGAGGAAAAGGCGAATCTGAACGCCGTGGAAGATGAAAAGGAGACGGAGGATACGGGATACAAAAAAGCCATCGCTTCCGCAAACAAGGAGTTCGTTCGGGCCAAGAAAAAGCGTGATGATGTGACGACCCAGTTCCAGGTAATTTCAACAGAACTGGAAGAACAGCAGAAAAACATCAAAACAATCAAGACCGGCATCGAGAATCTGGACAGCCAGATCACCCGCTATAACCAGGACATCAATACCCAGCAAATCGCTCTCAAAAAATGGCTTCAGACCGAGAAACAAGGGGAGGCTCTCTCGGCTGTGATCTATACCCGGGGGTTCAAGGATAAGTCCCACGCTCTGGAAAGCTTAGCCGATCAGGCCTCGGCTCCGCTGATGGCCCAGTATATGGGCACCTACATACAATCTTTCACAAAAGTCATCAATGCCGTCCTTTCCATCGATTTTATCCGTGCTATCGAGGAGGGAACAGCCAAGTGGAATAATGAGGAACCTCTGCGGATCGAACTTGAAAAGGGGAATAAGGGCACCGCCTATCTGCGTCTGAAGCGCTATGAGTTATACCCCTTCCAGCCTCCGAAAGGGGGGCGGGTAAAACCGGTGCCGGCTTCAAAAAACATCCAGGCTATCGTTGCCACTTCGAAGAAGGAACTGGATACATTTCTTGCTCAAAATGGCTATTCCCCGGCCAATTATGACTTGACCCGTGCCTACAACGCTGTCAAGGAGACCGCACAGATGAATGCCGCTGCCGAAGAAGGTCTCCAGGAGCAGGTTCGTTCGTTCCAGGATAGGATTAATTCCCTCCAGGAAAGGATCTCCTCTGCACGATCGGAAAAGGAATCACAGTTGTCACTCCTGAAGAGGAAGGAGGAACAGTTCAAGAAGACATCGCAGAATACGGCCTCAGTGCAGTCGAATAAGGAAGAGGCAGACCACGCCTTCCAGGGGACGCAGAAATCCCTCCACGATATCCGGCGTGTTCGGGAATCCATCATCATCAAAACCGCCCTTGCCACTGCGCGGGGTTCCCAGAGCCCTGCTGAGGCGTCAGCAGAAGCCATCAACGATAAGCTGGCCGAGGTGAAGAACGATGCGAAAACACAGCACTCAAGTTCCACTACGGAAGTGACCAATTTCCAGGTTACAGCGGAATCTTCGATCCAGGCCGTCACAGAGGCCCGCATCACATCCGTTCGTTTGATCTCTTTTATCAACGAGGGAGATAGTGTACGTGTGAAAATGGCTTTCCGGGTAAGGACAGTGCTGGAAGAGACGGGAGAAGAAGGGGCCAGGGAAACACCTCAGCCGGCCCCGCAACGTGCCCCAAAGACTACTCCCGAAAAGAAGATTGCCCGAGTGACACCTCCACCTGCAAGGCCATCGGTCGAGGAGGAAAGGAGAACGGTAACAGTGCCGGAACCTGAAAAGTCCCCACCTGCTTGGCCATCGGGCGAGGAGGGAAGAACGGTAACTGCACCGGAACCTGAGAAGGCCCCACCTGCCAGGCCGCCCGTGAAGAGGAATCACAGGGCCCTGGGATCCGGCGAGATCAAGGATATTTTATTTGAGTTAACCAGCGTCAAGATGTCGGGTGGAGAGGTCTCCATCTTTGTGGATGTGACGAACGTTGCCGAAGACTCCAACCGTCACGTGGCCATCTACGATGAGAACTATCGCTGGGGGAAATCGAAACTTACAGACACCGCGGGCAAGGACTATGAAGTCTCGCAGGTTGTTTTCTGGAAAGGAAAGCAGAAGACATCCATGTACTCAGCAGGGATGAGGGGGGTACAGGCGGATGCGGGATCAACACAAACGGCACAACTCATCTTCAAAAAAGTTCCTTCCAACCTGAAAATGATCAAAAAACTGACACTTCACCCCTTTGTCTACTGGCGCGTGGTTTTTGTCTGGCAATGGCAGGATAAGGATCTGGCATTCGAGAATATCCGCTTGAGCCGATAGATACCCCGCATTCAGGAAAGAAAAGCCTGTCTATGATTCGAAAAATTGCTGAACGCCTTGCCAAGACGAAATATGTCCGTGAGGCCATGGAGGATCCGACGGAACTTAAGGACATCCGGAGGGAACGTTCAACCCGGATGATCGTAGGACTTATCCTCGTGGGCTTCAGTTACATCATAGGATGGCCGGCTGTGACAGCCCTAGGCATCCTGGCAGTCTACTTACGTGAACCCTTGATTGCCTTAGTTGGGGGACCGATCATCTATGGCTTTTCCCACCTGGTCTTTCTTGCCGGTGCCTGGCTCGCCGGGGCCCGACACGCACGGATACTGATGAGATACGCCACAAAAGTCTTGTTCAGAAAAATCCTTCACCACGACGCAAGAACATTTCCGGTGTGAAGCCTCATTGGAGGCTATCCCTGATGCCGGGTAGCCACAAGCTTTGCCCCTTAAATTTATGGGAACTTTCATCTAAAAATTAAATATTACTCCGACATTCAGTCCATACTGGTTTGTTTCACTTGCGGGTTCGTAAAAATAACCGTTCACTGCTCCGTAATATGTACGAGCTACTATATCACTTTGGCCAATCGCACTATGCTCATACCACGGCTTGATAACAACCGACCAGAATTGAGAGAACTTGTACCTTACAGGAATTTCAGCGTACCATCCGACTTTGTTCCCCAATTTAAACTTAGGATCGTTGTAGCCGGGATCTAAATCGGAGAAATAGGCCACCATCTTGCCATAAAACATTATACGAAGACCAGCATTGGGTTCAATGGACAGTCTTTCACCGATTTTAAAATCAGCCCCTATACCGACAGGGATATAATGCCAGTAGTACGTTTCCTTATAAGACATGTAGGTTTCCGTTATCTTTGGATACCCGCGGGCCCACTGGCGATAACCATACCCTGTATAGGGCTTAATGGATATATTATTTGTAACGGCGAAATTGAAACCTATGTCCCATTCTCCACGGAAAAGAAATTGATGATTATCCTCCTTGAATTTTATCGGTGTTCCGGCTTGTGTGTTACCGTCGAATTCGGTGTCTCCATAAGAAAATTCAAAAAAAACCTTCGAATAAACGGCATTTTTTTTATTGTAATTCCATCCTAGATAGACACCCGGCAGCCACCCACTTTCAGTGCTCTTGAAGGGGGACGGCAGATCTTCTTTATAGTCAAATTTGTAATACATTAAGCTGAATTCAAAGCTCTGATTTGCAAAAAACCTCCTGGCTTTAGATTGATATTCACTGCTGCCGGCATCCTTTGCTTGGGTTTCAACTATTTTTTCGTTCACAACAGGATCGCGTTCATGCGTTTCGGCGGCTACAGAATAACCGGTTAATATTAAAAACAAAATTAAAAATAACAAACCGATTAAGGTACAAACGAATTTAGCCTTCATAAATCAAATATCCTTTTTCTTGTTTATAACAATGACAGAAATCTTCATCCCCTCAATGTCTGTTTGTCAGGTTGGCTTGGTAGCATATTCAACTATATTATGCAATTGTTTCATTTTAAAATATTTCATATGACGGCTGGTGCTTCGAGAACAAACAATTATCTTGTAAGATATTGTTATCCATATATGGATGCGTTTATCTCAGTATTTGTTTAATCAATTCTTTTGTGATAGAAAAAGACATTTAGTATTTCTGATATTCCCTCCTTAAATAAAACAGGTTCAATGTTCCCATGATACCCATTCGCGACACGATTCCATCCAGATATTATCCCGCCGTTAATGTGCTTCTCATTGCGGTAAATATTTTTTTCTACCTGGTAGAATTGTCCCAGGGAGAGGCCCTCAACAGGTTTATCTACACCTATGGTCTTGTTCCGGCCCGATATTCAGTACATGAGATTGCATTGCATTTCAGTCTCTCACAGCAGTTTCTTTCCTTTATCTCATTTATGTTTCTCCATGGGAGTTTCTGGCACCTTTTGGGCAACATGTGGTTCCTTTATATTTTTGGGGACAACGTAGAAGATCGTCTCGGGCATTTGAGATATCTATTTTTTTATATACTGTGTGGAGTGTCATCGGCACTTACCCATTTATTCTTCAATCTTGATTCCATGATGCCCACAATCGGAGCCAGCGGTGCTATAGCCGGTGTGATGGGCGCATACTTCATCCTCTATCCTAGATCGAGAATTGTTACATTGATTCCCATCATTTTTATTCCTTATTTCATTGAGCTTCCTGCCGCTATCTTTTTAGGCATATGGCTTTTCATGCAATTTATCAGCGCGACGTTAACGAGCGTGGAAGCCGGCAATATCGCATGGTGGACGCATATCGGGGGTTTTATCTTTGGTGCGCTGTTTTTGAAATTATTTCTTCTGATGCCTGAGCATGGTATTTCCCGCAAATTAAGTCAGGCTACTGTGAGGAGAGATACTCCGAGGCTGCATATCACCCGGCCTGTTTCAAATACAGGTAATCTTGATCTTCATGCAGAATTATCTATCACAAAGGAAGAAGCCGCGCGGGGCGTAAAAAAACTGATCAGCATTCCCATTGGTTACCAAAAGAAGCCCCTTGTTCTCAATATTCCACCGGGGATCAAAAATAGCACAAAACTTCGTCTGGCAGGAATGGGGAAGAAGGCAAATGATGATCAAAGAGGCGATCTGTACCTCAATGTTACCGTCATAGAAGATTAATACAAGACTTGTGATGCCTGAGCTGTAAGCGACAATTATAAACAACTCACCGCATCAAATGGCCTATATACAATACCAGGGTAATGGCCAGGATATGCAGTATCCACCAGCCTGGTTGCCATAATAAAAAACGATGCATGAAATCCTCCTCTCCCAACTTTCGGCGTAAGTAATTAATATGCTCGCCTAATCATAATTTTGCCATAATCTAAAAGCCGCTAATTTTATTTCCATATCAGATAGCCTAAAGTATATACAACACTCAGGGCAACAAGATGTGCCCACCACCAGCCCATATTCGGATAGCGGAAAAACCTGCCTTTACGGACAGCATCAGCAGGCTGTTTGAGCAGTTCTATTTCAAACAGTGCCTTGCCTACAACAAATTTCCCCCATAATATTGCGATTTCCGCAAGAAGGGTTATAAACAGTACCGATTGCAATGTCCACACTGACGGGGCATTTTTCAAAGAAAAATGTGTCATGGCGATAGTCCCGATAATAACTGTCATGCCATTGAGTACATAGCCGAATGCTATGGTCCGGCGAAAGCAAAATAAAAGTGTAATGACGACCACGCTGAAAATTCCCGATACGGCCGGGATGACATCCCAGGAATCTTCACCCACGGGATGAATGCGGCCATGCAGCAAAAATCCTCCTAATGCCAAAAAAAACAGGGAACAAATCAATAAGACCCGCAGATTCTGTTTTTGAGTCATACTTCACCCCTTCTTAAATTTCATAACATAATCAGCCAGAGTGTCCCCCTCTGTGAACATGTAAGATTGTTGCCCACAGTGCGGCGGATGTAATGTCATTTAAATTTTTTTTGCACATGCTCCACCCTATGGGCGGGAAACTTCACATTCAGCGGTCAGGTCAATCAGCAACAGGTTCATCATCTTTTATCTGCACGAAGGTTGAGGAGTGCCGTATTTAGTCAGGACAATCTGCCAGAGTTGATTGCACCTGGCACGGAACGCTCCTGCACAGGATAGCAGATAGTATTCCCACATACGTTTGAACCTGTCATCGTATCTGCTTTTCAGTTTGGTCCACGCCTTCTGAAAATTTTCGTGCCAGGCCATCAGGGTTTTTTCATAGTGAGAACCTAGGTTGTGCAGATCTTCCATGACGAACAACCCTTCAATGGCTTTACCTATCTGGGTGATACTGGGCAGCATGCTATTGGGAAATATGTATTTATTTATCCATGGATCGCATTGTATCTGGGATTCATTGCCGCCAATGGTTTGTAGGAGGAAGATACCGTTATCTTTAAGGCAGCGATGGGCTGACTTCATAAAGGTTTTGTAGTTTTTCTGGCCCACGTGTTCAAACATGCCAATGGATACTATTTTATCAAATGAACCCTGGAGATCACGGTAATCACATTGAAGTATCTGAACCGGCAAGTCTTTGCAAGATTCCCTGGCGTAGCTGATTTGCTTCTCGGATATATTGACTGCGGTCACCTTACAGCCATAGTGTTCTGCAATGTACTTTGCAAATCCTCCCCAGCCGCAGCCCACATCCAGTACGTTATCTTCTTTGCTGAGACTGATTTTTTTGCAGATCAGGTCGATTTTTTTCTGCTGGGCTTCATTCAAGTCTTCTGTTCCATCGAAATATGCACAACTATATTGATTGTACGGGTCGAGAAATGACATGAACAGTTCATCATCAAGATCATAGTGCCGCTCAGTAACTATAGGGGAGCGTATCTTCGACTGCATATTGAATATGATAGCAGATAGGGTAGGCATAAGGAATTTAAAGCCACTTTTGATTTTTGTATCGAGTCCGGCTGTCAGGATCTTACATATGAATTCATCCAGTTGCTGGCAGTCCCACCATCCCTCCATGTATGATTCACCGAGACCAAGATTCTTGTTCTGCAACATCTGCGGGAAAGTCCGGTCATCTCTGACCCGGATATCCCATGGACTGTTGCCATTGATAGTAATACCGATAGGGGCAAGCATTTTTTCAATCATATATTTTTGTCTGAACATCGCGCGCCTCCTCTATGTACGGCTAATTATATTGCCTGCTATTTTGAAGACGTTGTTGAAATGGTGAGTAAATGATCCGCCTCTGCCAATCGGTAAAATTAATAATTTAAAGTATGGACGGATTCAATAATGGTTGAATGGATGGAAAATGGCAGGTTAATACTACCATGTTGAGGATATATGTTATTGTAGTATTTACGGAGATAGTAAAATTATCTTTTTCCCCTTCTGTACAAAGGCCATCTTCGGATGATTCAGGAGATGGCCTTTGCATATACTAATGTTGTCCTTGCTTGTTTAAAACACTTTTTGAAAATCCCTGTCTCTGAAAATGGTAGTTATCATCTGATCCACAAGTTTGTAGGCCCCTTTTTCAAGTTCCTTGGCATCCTGGCTGGATATGGGCTGCACGGTTACGGTATAATCCTTCTGGAATTTGTTCTCACCATTTTTTAACAGCAAGACCTGAAACTTTGACTCCTGGTCTGTCATCGATGTCAGGATGAGTTGGAATTCGGTGGCTCCCTTCACCGCTGCCGGTGCTCGCGGTGGCGGTGCTGCGCCCCACCAGTAAGGGTGATATGGATGCCAGTAACCTCCGTATGTCTGGTCATATACCTTCATGCCCATTTGCTGAAAGGCTTTTTGAAAACAGTACCACAGATAACTCTCAAGGTGCGTGGTGGCTTCATAGTACACCTTATTGTCAGCGCTGTTGTATCCCCAGGTCTTCGTGTTGGTAGCCTGGTTGATGAAGTTGTCGAGAATTACCGTCTTGCCCTTATAACGGCCGAAATCCGCTGATCGGAAACCGGGTGTGTAGCTTTCCTGTTTCATTGTGACCTTCGAACCTGCCGCGCATCCGAACATCAAAAAAGCCGCTGCAATACATGTCAGATATCGAATCTGAATGAATTTCCTTTTCATCATCTTCCTCCTCCTTTCTAATAACATCTATCGACTCAGAATCATTCTTCAAGATGAATGACTCATATGCTGCATGTCAGGAAGCTTTACCGGAAATTTGCCACTCTCTATGGCCCTCTTTTGTTTGTGCAGAAATGGGTTAAGTATAGGAAAGAGGCAGTCATGAGTCAAGAAGAAAATGACCACAATATGGCATGATTGTATCTTGGAGTTAATAATCGGCAATCGTAAAATATTCTCAAGTTGCTTTATCAATTGTCTTTTGGTATCGTACCGGCGCCGCATTGATCTTCATTATCATGGCAGGAAAAAGGTCTTAGCAAAAAATGGCTGACAGGATTGAAATAGGATTCAAGGAAGGGATAAGAGACGCCCTCGGGGAAAAGATTAAGAGAAGAATTGTCGAACATTTACACATCGATGTTGATTCCGTGAAAACGATTGAAGTTCACACCATCGATGGAAAGCTGACCCGTGAGGAGCTGGAAATGGCCGCTGCCGGCCCTCTGTCAGATCCGATTATCCAGAATTTCGCCATCAACAGCAGCCTGGCTGACCGGTTCGATTGGATGATTGAAGTGGGATTCAGGCCGGGCGTTACAGATAATGTCGGAAAGACTGCCAGGGAAGCCATGGAATTGCTCCTGGGAAAAGTATCGGAACGGCTTTCCGGGGTTCATACATCAAGACAGTATGTGATTGAAGGGCCAATAAGCCGTGAAGATGTAGAAAAAATCGCATCGAGTCTGCTCGCCAATGATCTCATTGAGAGATACGCAATCGTTGATGGAAAATCCTGGGACAGGCGTAAGGGCATGCCTGCCTACGTGCCGCGTGTCATCGGTGAAGACCGCCTGAGTGTTGAAGAAATCAATCTCAATGTCAGCGACGAGACGCTTCTTAAAATCAGCAACGAACGGGTCCTTGCTTTGAATTTGGATGAGATGAAAGCTCTGCGGAATTATCTGAGAAATAAGGTGATACTGGGGGAAAGGAAAAAGGTAGGCCTTGGTGAAAAAATGACCGATGCCGAGTTAGAATGTTTGGCCCAGACATGGTCCGAACACTGCAAACACAAGATATTCAATGCCCTGATTGTTTATGAAGACGAACGCGGCAAAAGGGAGGAGATAAATTCAATATTCGACAGCTATATTAGGAGATCCACAAAGGAGATCAGGGAGTGCCTGGGTAAGGATGACTGGTGCCTGTCCGTGTTTGTCGACAATGCCGGAATTATTAAATTCAATGACGATTACAATCTTGTATTTAAAGTGGAGACGCATAATTCTCCTTCAGCCCTCGATCCTTATGGCGGCGCCCTGACGGGGATTGTCGGGGTCAACAGAGACCCCTTCGGAACCGGAAAAGGGGCCAAGCTGATTTTCAACACAGACGTCTTCTGTTTCGCGCCACCCACGTATGATAAACCGCTCCCGAAGCGGATTCTCCACCCAAGAAGAATCTATGAAGGTGTTCGGGAAGGTGTCGAGCACGGTGGGAATAAGAGCGGCATCCCGACGGTTAACGGGTGCATTGTATTTGACGAGCGATTCCTGGGAAAACCGCTTGTTTACTGTGGGACAGGCGGTATCATGCCCTCTCGCATCCGGGGAGAGCCTACGCATACGAAAGAGATTTTACCCGGTGATTTGGCTGTCATGACAGGAGGCAGAATCGGAAAAGACGGGATTCACGGTGCAACGTTTTCTTCTGAGGAGCTACATGAAGGTTCCCCCGTGACAGCTGTGCAGATCGGCGATCCCATCACCCAGAAAAAGATGACCGATTTTCTTTTAATGGCGAGAGACAGCAGCCTCTACCGGTGTATTACCGATAACGGCGCGGGCGGTCTTTCTTCATCTATAGGTGAGACGGCCCGTTTATCTGGCGGCTGTGAAATCGACCTGAAAAAAGCCCCATTAAAGTATCCCGGGTTGAACCCCTGGGAGATTCTCATCTCCGAATCTCAGGAGAGGATGACACTGGCGGTTGCTCCGGGAAAGGTTGGTGAATTTCTCGATCTCGCGCAGAAGATGGATGTGGAGGCAACCGTTGTCGGAAGGTACACGGATTCGGGAAGGTTTCACGTTCTTTATGGAGACAAAACTGTGGCCTATCTGGATATGGGTTTTCTCCATGGCGGGGTTCCACAAATGCGGCTCCCGGCAAAGTGGGCATCGCCCAGACATCCGGAGCCTGATTTTCCCCAGCCCGCCGATATGGGTCAGGCATTGAAAGAAATGCTCTCCCGCCTGAATATCTGCAGTAAGGAGTCCGTCGTCAGGCGGTACGACCATGAAGTGCAGGGAGGAAGTGTTATTAAACCGCTGGTCGGTGTTACCAATGACGGGCCCGGCGACGCCGCGGTTATCCGGCCCATCCTTACTTCCTTCGAGGGCGTGGTGGTGGCAAACGGTATATGCCCCCGTTACGGCGAGATTGATACCTACCACATGGCCGCGTGCGCTATCGATGAGGCCATAAGGAACGCAATTGCCGTGGGCGGAAGCCTAGAGCAGATGGCCGGGCTGGATAACTTCTGCTGGTGTGATCCGGTCCAGTCGGAAAAGACTCCCGACGGCGAGTATAAACTGGCCCAGCTCGTCCGGGCAAATAAGTCCCTGTATGACTATACCATGGCCTACGGTGTTCCCTGCATTTCGGGAAAAGACAGCATGAAAAATGACTACCACATCGGGAACGTAAAAATATCGATACCTCCAACGCTCCTGTTTTCTACTATAGGGAAGATCGCTGACGTGCGGAAAACGGTCACCATGGACGCGAAACAAGCTGGTGATTTAATCTATATCCTCGGAGAGACATATTCTGAATTAGGCGGTTCCGAGTGGTATGCCATGCATGGCTACATAGGGAATGGAGTCCCAAGGGTCAATGCAGAAAAGGCGAAGGCATTGTACAACGCCCTGAGCGGGGCCATTCGGAAGGGGCTCGTGGCTTCCTGTCACGACTGTTCTGACGGAGGCCTTGGTATCGCCCTTGCCGAGTCGGCTTTTGCCGGAGGGTTGGGCATGTCGGTCGATCTTGTTCTTGTTCCTTCTTCCGGCATTGACCGGGATGACGCGCTTCTTTTCTCAGAGTCCCAGAGCAGATTTGTCGTCACGATTTCCCCCGCTGTGAAAGAGTCTTTCGAGAATTTTATGAAGGGACTTTCCGTCAGCCACGTCGGAATGGTAATCGCGGAAGGTCTATTAAAAATAGATGGGATCAGTGGAGACAGGATCATTGAGGAAGATATAAACGAGTTAAAAGCAGCATGGCAGAAGCCGCTGGACTTTTAGCGTTCGATAAGGGGTTGTTTACAGGGTATGTCAAAAAAAGTTAAATCAATCGTAATTACGGGAAATGGAACTAACTGTGAGATGGAAATGGCCCACGCCTGCAGGCTTGCGGGCTCCGACGAGGTGGATATTGTCCACATCAGCATGTTGCTCTACGGCGAAAAAAGCCTTGATGATTATCATTTCCTCAACCTACCCGGCGGGTTCCTGGACGGCGATGATCTGGGATCGGCAAAGGCAGGAGCGAACCGCATCCTGCACGCAAAAGTCAAAGGGGCTTCGGAAATATTGTATGATCAATTTGCCAGGTTCATCGCACAGGGAAAGCTGATCCTCGGCGTCTGCAACGGCTTCCAGCTATTGGTCAAACTGGGGATGCTCCCCGGCTTTGATGGAGATTACAGGACGCAGACCGTAACCCTGACTTTCAATGATTCGGGCCGTTTTGAAGATCGATGGGTCTATCTCTGGATTAACCATGATTCCCCTTGCGTCTTCACAAAAGATATAGGACGGCTGTATCTTCCCGTAAGACACGGGGAGGGAAAGTTCATTACGAAGGATGAAGATATTCTCGAAAGGTTACATGATGCTCGTCAGGTCCCAGTTCAGTACAGTCATCATGATTATACGGATATCGCCATGGACTATCCCGCCAATCCTAACGGTTCTATAGACGGCATTGCCGGTATCTGCGACAGTACGGGAAGGATCTTCGGACTCATGCCTCATCCTGAAGCCTACCTCCACTATACCAACCATCCCCGCTGGACTCGAGAAACACTTCCAGAAGAGGGTATGGGACTGGATATCTTTAGGAATGCTATTGACTTTCTCAGGAGTTGCTTGTGAAGGTTGTTCCGCAAGCATTCCATGAAAAATATCTTGACATATTTTTTTTATTTGTCATTCCGGTGGACCCCGGATCAAGTCCGGCATGACATACTTTGCTGTGTTTACTTGCCAGAGCAATAAAATAATCATTAAATTTCAAAGGCTGAATTTATTAGCAACTGATGACGCGTATCGTATTGGTAAGACATGGGCAAACTGATTGGAATCGTGTGGAACGGTTTCGCGGGCGTGCCGACGTGCCGTTGAATGATACGTGTCACCTGCATACCGAGATGCAATAGCATAAGTGAAGCTGCATGCCTCTCAGACATTGAGTCCTATAAATGACTTTACCATCGTGTCATTTCGAGCAAAGCGAGAAATCGTTTCTTTTAAAATATTTTTTAATTAAGGCTGACTATATCTTAATAATATTCGTTTTGCGTGGTTATTGACTTTTGTTTCTAATGTTGACTGTAGGTTTTACATATAGCTAACTGAATATTTATTGAAAGCGAGATTTTCGGGGAAAGTGCTTGTGCAGCAGCTTTCATTCCGTTATGCTCAAGAGTGATCAATGAAAAGATGAAATGCGCCGATTATTGGTGCCACCCACAATTTAACAACCATAGTGAATAAATATTTTGATGATTTGCGTTTGAAATGTTTGATCTAACGAGTCTGTAGAAAAAGTATACTTGATGATTTTGATGCTATTTTCAGGGGTCACTTTACCCTTTCCGAGCATGAAATCGTCGATTGGGGAGCCATTTACGAGGGCACTTTTCTGTGCATCTCCCGCAAAAATACTGGTCGGTTACTTTTCCTACAGCCTCAACGTCATCCTTCAGCGGCGCGGCGAATCAGCTTACGCTGAATGGCTTGTTTAGGGAGATTTCTTTTTTAGAGACCTAAGTCTATCAAGCAAAGATGCGTATTGATAAAGCAATTTCAGTTTCTCGGTTGTGAATTCAATGGCGATATCGAGTTCCGGTTTTGTGATGGAGTCGAATGCCTTTGCCTCGATGTGAGCTGCATCATTATCGAGGAGACGGAGTTCGTCCATCTCATCCAACAGTTCTTATGGTACTACGATCTTGCCCTTCAGATCTTTTATTCTTTCCTTCAGGTCTTTACCCTTCATCGCGTTAAAACATACTGTTTTCATTTTCCTACAAATTTGCCATCTTTGAACTCGCCAACATATTTATTGCCATTGACGAATGTATATGTCCCTTGCCCTTCCATCTTGCCATCTTTGAGCTCGCCAACATATTTATCACCATTGGCGTATGTATATGTCCCTTGCCCTTCCATCTTGCCATCTTTGAACTCGCCAACATAAGTATTGCCATTGAAGTATGTATATATCCCTTGCCCTTCCATCTTGCCATCTTTGAACTCGCCAACATAAGTACTTCGATCGGTGTATGTAAATGTCCCTTGTCCGTTTTCACAATTTCCTGAAATGCAAACTGCATACACATAACCAGTAACAAATAAACTTAGCAAGCATAACAATACAATGTACTTTTTCATACTCACCCCCTTTAAAATTTAAATGTGGAATGATAATTTTATTTCAAAAGGACCTTATATCCCCCTTAAATTTGATTTTATAAAAATATGCTAGAATACCCCGTTCACAGAACGGGGATGAATGGCAGTCCGCACTTTTTTTGTAAATATTTCATCCCTACTTATCTCCTATATCTTTTTATGCCAATTTATTCATAATTTATAGTTCGGTCAAGAGTTCTTTTCCTTGACATTGTTGAATATTCCAAGAAATGTCGCGTCTACCGGAATACCTGAGAAATCTCTCTTTCAGGAAGCCAGTTGCATTTTACATAAACAGAAAATACACCATCACGTTTTAACATCTTTCATCCTGAATTCAATAAATTAATCCGATTAGCAACTATTCACATTAGTATTTGTTAGAGAGTAAATGAGAAAATCAGCAGCCAGCTAAGGGCGCCCCGCTGGAGTGGTTCATCAGCTCTTCCGTAAATGTCTTTTAATAAATTCATGCAGTTTGAGGATTTCTATGCCTTGGTATCCGGAAACCTTCAGCAGATGCTTATCACCGCTAACGATAATCCTGCTTCCACTGGCTATAGCACAGGCAAGAAATTTGTCATCATTAGGGTCACTTCACACGGGTTTGGGGAGGTCTTGAGTCTGATACAATTCTGCCTCAATAGTTACCAGACCAAGAATCTGTTTCAAGTCAATTGAAGGGACTTGCTCCGCAATTACTTCTCCCACTCTCCAGTATTCTTTAAGTATCTCTTGAGAAATTGCCAATTGAATTTTGCCGTCACGCCATGCATTAAGAATTTGATGTGGTGGTCCATTGAAAAGACTCCGGAAATGAAGACATTCGTATTGACGATAACCTTCACCTGCGACCTCGTGCCTTCGCGATCGCAGCATAGATGTCGGATCGTTTCAATCCAACCTTTTTTGCTTGCTTGCGGGCTTCAGCAATCAGTTTGTCAAATTCTTCCATGGATGGTTGGGAAATGGATTTGAATATTACCACATCTTTTTCTCCTACAACGACAAATTGCGCGCCAACCTTTAGGTTGAGTCGTTTGCGTATATTCTCAGGAATGACGACTTGCCCCTTGGATGACATTTTTGTGGTTGCCAATGTTGCCATTATAAATCCTCCTAAATTATTTTCTTACTGGTAAGATTTTAGTATAAGTAATTTGATTTGGAAAGCCATAAAATTAGTATGCCGTTTTATTTAGGGATATAATGATGATTTCATGGGATCGATTTACTACTGAGGGTCTTTTAATTTCCTCTCGCTTTCACAAGCAAACAACATAAAATAGGTTGAGTCACTGAAGATTATTTACAGGAATACTGCTCACGGCAGCCTAGAGTTGCGACCTTCTGGACATTGTCCAATCATTTGCTCTCAGTCCAGTGGATTAAAACATTTTGTGGTAGTATGAGCACCTTGATCATTGAACCAATGCTCAAACTGTGAAAGAATTAAGAGGTAAGTTCCTTCAGCTTTGGCTATGGTGTGATAATCCGGGAGGTGGACTGCCGCTGCATTTCCTTCGCCCTCTCAATCACATTATTGATCGCTAGCTCCATAGCTTCAGGAAATTTTTTCATGGCTTCCGGGAGGGTCTTTGCCGCTATCTGGCATTGAATCGGTATGGGGCCTTGGGGTGTGACCAGTTGTGTCTGCCCGATGAACAGGGATTCACGATTTTTATCTCTGTTCCCGTCGGGTGTCACGGGGGTGAGTCGCCTGATCCATCCGACCTTCAGATCAGTAAATGTCTCTTCATGGTAGAGATTGTCTTGGTCAATCTTCATTTCGGGTGTTTTATTCTGATCGTCCACGGTCACACTGTGTCTCCTTTCAGGTAGTGTAACAGTCTACGTACATCAGTATATCAACAAGGTCAATTTTTATTCTCTTCCATTTGTAATTTATTGTAGACGGCATGCGGTAAAGGCCCGCATAATTTTCCTATTGACAAATACTGTGAATATTATAAAATAATACAAAATTTAAACTTTTAGAACAACAAAGCAGGACAAACAAAAACATGTTCACCACACAGCCTATCATAAGCATCGTAGGCATAATTAGGTTCCTATCATAGGAGACCTGGTAGTGGTGTAGTGTTTCGATAAAAATTAAAGGGCAAACGCAATCCGTTATCAGGTGTTTCTGATAGCGGATTTTTTTTGAAAAAGGGGGGGTTATGAATTCTTCAGACGTTTTGATTTACGATACAACTTTAAGAGACGGGACTCAGGGAGAGCAGATCAATTTTTCGGCGGAGGAAAAGCTGCGCATTGCGCAGCGTCTAGATGAAATGGGTTTCCATTACATTGAGGGCGGATGGCCGGGATCGAATCCGAAAGACGCGCGCTTTTTTGAAATGGCTAAGGAAGTCTCTTTCGAGCATGCCCGTCTTACCGCGTTCGGCAGCACCAGGAAGCCAAACACAGAGGCAGCCGCATGTCCTAATATCGCAGCCCTGCTGCAGGCAGAAACGCCAGCGGTAGCTATTTTCGGCAAGACCTGGGATCTGCATATTTCCGAGATTCTAAATGTATCACTCGAAGAAAATTTAGCAATGATCCATGATTCCGTCGAATATTTGAAGTCAAAAGGGAAGGAAGTCGTCTTTGATGCGGAGCACTTTTTCGATGGATATAAAAATAATCCCGGATATGCGCGCCAGGTGATAGAGACAGCCCTTTCTGCCGGGGCCGATATGATTGTCCTGTGCGATACCAATGGAGGGACGATGCCTCATACCTTAACCGCCATAATCAATGAGGTCATCTCTTATATACCTCCCTATCTCCTTGGTATGCACGCCCACAATGATTGCGGCCTGGCCGTAGCCAACACAATGGCGGCTGTCCAGGCAGGCGTCAGAATGGTCCATGGAACGATTAATGGGTATGGGGAAAGATGCGGGAATGCCGACATTATCACCATAATAGGCAACCTCCAGGTGAAAATGAATAAGAGATGCCTGCCGGAGAATTCCATAAGAGAGTTGACGCATCTTTCTAACTATGTGAGCGATATCGCTAACATTCCCCCACTCAATTCTAGGCCGTTCGTCGGGCGGAGCGCCTTTACCCATAAGGGAGGTATTCATGTTGATGCCGTTTTAAAAAATCCGATTGCCTATGAACACATTAAACCGGAACTGGTAGGAAACCACGAGCGGGTACTGGTATCCGACCTTTCAGGGAAAAGCAACATTGCGTATAAGGCAAGAGAAATGGGTATCGACTTGGGTAAAGAGACGTCTATAAACAAGAAAATTGTTCAACAGATAAAGATGATGGAAGACCAGGGCTATCATTTTGATTCGGCAGACGGATCCCTTTCCATATTGATGAAAAAGATAAAGGGTGAGCTTAAAGAACCTTTTATCCTAGAAAGCTTTCAGGTCTTTAACGCGAAGACAGGAGACAATCCGCCTGTTACTCAGGCCTCCATTAAAATATCTGTCGGTGGCGAAGAGGAATTGACTGCCGCAGAGGGGAACGGTCCTGTAAATGCCCTTGATAATGCACTCAGGAAGGCTTTAACTAAATTTTATCCAAATATAAGGGATATGCACCTGGTAGATTTTAAGGTGAGGATACTGGAAGGCTGTGAGGGAACGGCCGCGAAGGTTAGGGTGCTCATAGATTCCAGTGACGGGCGCGATATTTGGAGCACCATAGGAGTATCAACAAACATCATCGAAGCAAGCTGGCAGGCCCTTGTGGATAGTATACAGTACAAATTGAGCAAGGATGAAGAAAATAAAGAATGTAAGGTTTGAAAGAAATTCAATAAGTTCATTGATAATGGTTTTGTTTTCTGGTAAAATATTCATGATGAAAATTCATGTAATGAAGTTAATGAGGCGGTATGTATCTGGCCATTAACAGTCAGAACCCACAGATGCGGCTGATCAGAAAGGCAGTTGATATTCTGCGGGATGGTGGGGTTATCATCTATCCCACAGATTCGGTCTATGGGCTGGGATGCGCCCTATTTAATAAAAAAGGGATTGACAGGATCTACGAGATAAAAAGGAGAAACAGGAAACAGCCTTTAAGCTTTGTCTGTGCCGATCTGAAGGATATCAGTCGTTACGCCCGGGTTTCGGATTTTGCATATAAAACCATGAAACGCCTCTTGCCGGGGCCATACACGTTTGTCCTGGAGGCATCAAGGCTGGTCCCGAAGGTTATTCTCCCCAAAAGACTGGCCACAGGCATCAGGGTGCCTGACAATGAAATATGTCTTTCCCTCGTGCGGGAACTGGGACAGCCCATTATCAGTACCAGTGTCACGACTGAAGATGGCGAGATATTAAGTGATCCGGCTGATATTAAAGAAAAATTCGGCAAGCGAGTAGATTTAATCATAGATGGGGGCATTCTGGCTTCTCAGCCATCGAGTGTTATCAGTCTTGTTGACGATATAATCGAGATAATCAGGGTGGGGCATGGGGATGTATCCACCCTTATATAAAGAACAAGGATATTTATGAAAAAAGTAATGTTAATGAATGCTGTTCATCCTGAACAGAAGCGGCTGGCCATTGTGGATGGTGGTAAACTGGTTGAATACAACATCCAAATGGCCGTTAAAGAACCAATAACCGGCAACATTTATAAAGGTGTTGTCATGAAGGTGGAACGTGGCCTACAGGCAGCCTTCGTAAATTACGGAGGAAAGAGGGATGGTTTTCTCCCCCTGCACGACGTCAGCCCCGAATATTTCACAGAAAGCAATGGAAAGGGAAGCGGCTCATCGAATCATAGACCGTCTCTCAAAGCAGGTCAGGAGGTGTTGGTTCAGGCAGTAAGGGAAGAAAGTGAACGTAAGGGGGCTCTTCTTACAACATATGTATCGTTGCCGGGACGGTACCTGGTTTTGCTGCCAAACAAAGAGAGCAGCGGTATTTCTCGAAAAATAGAAGACGAAGAAGATCGCAAGCTTCTAAAAAAATTGATGGAACAAATTAAGATTGATGACGGTGTTGGTTTTATAATCCGTACAGCAGGTATGAACAGAACGAAGCAGGAACTCTCCCGGGATTATCAACTTCTGTCGAGGCTGTGGAAGGAAATTCAAAAAAGAGTAAAGAGCGTAACTTCACCGGGACTTATTTATCAGGAAAGTAATTTTGGTGTGTGCTCTTTGCGCGACTATTACACATCGGAAATTGAAGAGATCCTTGTAGACGATGGTGAAACATATAGAAAAATGAGGGAATACGCCAAAGCTGTGGTACCGAGAATTTTAAAACTAATCAAACTATACAGGGAAAAAACGCCTCTTTTTGATAAATATCGCCTTGAAGATCAGATCCGTGTTATTTACCAGGATCGGGTGGAGTTAAAATCCGGCGGATATATAATCATTAATCCTACAGAAGCCATGATTACAATTGATGTAAATTCGGGCCGGGCTTCAAACAAAAGAAACGTTGAAGAAACCGCCTTCAAGACTAATATGGAAGCGGCAGAGGAGATTGCCAGGCAGCTTCGCTTAAGAGACCTGGGTGGACTGCTTGTCATTGATTTTATCGATATGCGTGATCGAAAACATGAAGCCGAAGTAGAAAAGGCTTTCAAAAAGGCCCTTAATATCGACAGGGCAAGAATACAGATGTCGCGCATATCCAAGTTCGGAATTCTTGAACTCTCAAGGCAGAAAAAACAATCAACCATCCAGGAGATCAGTTATACAGCCTGCCCTTACTGTAAAGGACGCGGCGCAAGGCCGTCCCTGGAGTACACCGCTTTGGGTGCCTTTAGAAAAATTGAATCCCAGGTAGTAAAGGGCGATTACTCTGCTCTCAAAGTGAAACTGCCTTACGAAATAGCCGACTATCTTCTGAACAGGAAGAGACAAGAAATCAATAAACTTGAAAGCACGCATGGCGTGTCCCTTAATATATCCGGAAGTCCTGACATACCATAGAATCCGTCATCAAACCGGCGGTTGAGGAAGTTCTTCCTGAAGAGGAAAGCCGCCTGGCAGAGGCAGCGGATATCCGGGAGGAAGAAAGTGTCAAACTTGAGGACATCGAATTAATTCACGCTGAAGTAAGCGAACAACCGCAAAAGGCGGTCGAGCCGATTGAAATAAGCCCGCAGCCTGTCAAAAAGAAGTCAAGACGGAGATATAGACACAAAAAAAAGAAGCCGGAAGCGAAATCCGTTGAACAGAAATCTCTGCCGCCTTCCGAACCAAGCGGTGATATCACCACGTATCACATAATTGAACGCCCCCGCGACAGCGCAGTCCATAGTCTGGTAACGCCGGCAGGAACCGGAGAGGATGGGCAAGACCTTTTAAGCAGGCTCCGCACGGTGTTTGAACAGCTCGAAGAGTAGTATTATTTTTTCTTGCCAAGTTGCTTCGCTGTAATGTAGTTGCCCCAATAGGGGCTGCCGGTACAGCCTTGAGTTTTTCCTCTTCCATTGCAATCGAACCGGCTATGGTTCGTCCCCAAAAGAATAAAGAAGTTTTTCAATCATTGCTTATTGCCCGAGAATCAAGCCTGAAGCAAAAATAAAGCAGTTGTAAATATTTCAGATCACAGAACATTTGTAGAGGTAATAATGCTTAATATATTTGCTATTGCTCCCTGAGTACTTTTTCTTTGACACTTCTGCCGAGCTGAGGTAAATTTAAATATGACTGAGGACGAATCGTTTTAACGAACAAGAAATAGTGGCTAACATAAATATTTAAAGGGGATGATATGAAAAAATACACTATATGTTTGCCGGCTGTTGTCCTGGCTATTTTGGTGGTTGTCAGTTCTTTGTCAGCAGCAAATTCTCACCCCATAGTGGGTGGAATGCTGCCAGATATAAAACTTTCCATTCCTAAAGATTCCGCAGGGAAAAGCTATCTTGATCTTGGTTTCTTCGGGTTTGGTTCTTTCAGGATTCCGGAGATTAAGGCCAGATTAGTTATTGTTGAGATATTCAGTATGTACTGCCCTTACTGCCAGCGGGAAGCGCCGAATGTAAATCAATTGTACGCCAAAATTGAGCAGAATCCGGCTCTTAAAGGTAAGATTAAAATCATCGGTATTGGTGCGGGAAACACGTCTTATGAAGTAGACACTTTTAAGAAGAAATACAATGTCCTTTTCCCCCTCTTTCCCGATGAAGATTATGTCATTCATAAAATGGTCGGAGAAGTTAGAACACCGTACTTTATCGGCGTGAAAATAAACCCTGACGGCTCTCATCAGGTTATTTATTCCAAACTTGGTGGATTTGAAGGAGTGGATCAGTTTTTGGAAATGATGATGAAATTGTCCGAACTTCGATAGGAGGATTGATATGAAGATATGTATTAAGCAAATGACATTTCTTATTCTTATTGGAGTGTTTATCCTTGATTTTCCGTTTGTTCCAATGGCGTACTCTCTGTCAGATGTCTATAAAAATAATATTTATAACCCCGGAATTATCAAACCGACAGATAGCTTTACGAAACTCAAGGTGGGAGACCGCGCCCCTGATTTTACACTGAAAGCCGTATCGGGGGAGATGATTTCATTGAAGCAGTACCGGGATAAGAAGAACGTTGTTATTTCTTTTGTCCCTGCCGCGTGGACTCCTGTCTGTTCAGACCAATGGCCGGGCTATAACATTGTTAAAGAAATTTTCGATCAGCATGATGCCATTCTATTAGGGATAACCGTTGACAACATCCCTACCCTGTTTGCATGGACCAACCAGATGGGTAATCTTTGGTTTCCCGTATTATCTGACTTTTGGCCGCATGGAAAGGTGGCGGCAAAATATGGGGTCTTACGGTCCGACGGCGTTTCTGAACGGACACTGTTTGTCATCGATAAGAAGGGAATTATCCGTTACATAGACGTACACGACATCAATAAGAGACCACTGCTTGAAGACCTCGTGAGCGCTCTCGATAAGCTGAAATAGCAGCGAACTATTTCTTGATAAGAAGTCGCTTTGGGGCGGGTAAACTCTGGGCATACTATTTCCCGTTCCCTTGTCTTTACGGGTTATTGCTTGATATAAGCGTCCCACGGGCAATCCTGATCTCCTTAGATATTTATCCATCAGACCCTTCCCTTTACAAGTTCGTTATTGATGATTATTTTTTTTATGTTAGTTTGTTGAGGAAACTTGTAAAAGGATAATCAGGAAGTGAAAGATTATATGAAAATAATAGTTTTCCTAGAGTTCAAAATATTTATTTTCAGTTTGCTTCTGATAGTGATCCCATCAGTAATATGCGCACAGTCAGATGGAACAGCAGTAGAACCGCAATTAGTTTATGGGGAAAAGTTCACGGTTAAAACGGAGTTTGCATCGGGTACTGAAACGGATAAGACATTATTTTCAAAGGATGAATTTCCCAAGACAGGAAACATTCTTACGATTGAGAGTGATACTATGGATAAAACACATGCTGGGGCCTGGACTATCTTGAAGTTTCATAATGTGAAAATATCTATTTCTCACACCGAGACGGAACAAAAACAGCGGGATGTGTATCAGATACAGGGTGATGATAGTACCAAGTTAAATGCGATCAAATCTCTGCCGACTTCTTTCCTGACATCACAGTACCGGGATACCTTTCAATCGATTGGTAAAATTTTTGAACCGGAGATCAAGTTGGGTATAGAATTCTGACCAGGAGTAACGCGGGAATAAATGGCTACTCCGTTGGCCCCACTCTGATAAATATACAATTCCTCAATTTCACCACGATAAAAGAAATGAAGATTACAAACAAACTTGTCAGTAGTCAGCACAATCACAATTCATAGAACAGTCGCCTGTATTGAACGACGAAGTATATTACGCCTTGTTTTAAGTTTTTACAATTTTTCCCCGGTGTGGTATTTTATTTTATTTAGTCTGAATATATAAATGACTGGATAAATCTGATTGGAAAGTGATTCCCCCATCTTCGGCCTTGGCCAGTGCTCCCTTGATTACATCGGGATAATAGCGGCCTATCCACCACCCAATGTAAAATGTGAATTTGCGAACATGATTACTCAGGGAGGAGGCCCGGTGGCAACGGCTCTTGTCGCCCTTAGCCGCTGGAAGCTGCCGTGCTATTTCGCCGGTGTTGTGGGAGATGATGCTTTCGGCACAATCATCGCCGATTCCCTTCGCGAAGAGGGCATTGACACAGACGGCCTTGTCTTAAGAAGCGGACATTCTTCCCAATTTGCCTTTATCGTCAGCGAGCCCGGCATGGGCCGCAGAACGATCTTTTGGCGGAGGCCAACGGGGATGCCATTACAGCCTGATGAATTGGATTTGGAAGTGCTCCGAAAAAGTAGAGCCCTTCACACAGATGGACTCTTCACGGAGGCATCCCTCTTTGCCTGCCGAAAGGCCAAGGATGCAGGCATCCCGGTGGTTGTCGACGCTGGTACACTCCGGGAGGGGATGCTGGGCATGGTTCACCTGAGTGCTGCCGCATACTATCCGGACTGGGGGCCCGTTTCGTCGGGGTCACCTTGGGAGCAAAAGGATATATAGCCCTTGTTGATGGTCTTATTATTAAAAAGCCCTCTTATCCGGCGAAAGCTATAGACACCACTGGGTGCGGGGATGTATTCCATGCCGGCGTCACTTACGGCATTGTGCAGGGGTGGGATGCAGAGAAGTGCCTCGACCTTGGGGCATGGGCTGCTTCCCTGGTCAGTACGCAGATGGGGGGACGAAATGGGATTCCCACCTATATGAAATTAAAAGAGAGGAGATAACACAAGAGTCTCTATTTCAAGATGAAGTGTTAGTGGTCTATATGTTTCTATTTTATCAAGGTATCAGAAATGGCGCCTGCATTGAGCATGCTTTTCCTTTATGATTAGGAGGCACATTCAGCAACGCCCAATACAAACCTATTTCGGCAGCTGATTCGACAAAGCTCTCATACGCTGCAGGTTTTATGATGTAGCTGTTTGCTCCCAGCCGGTAGCTCTCCACTCTGTCTTTTTCTTCAATTGAAGACGAGAAAACCACTACAGGGATTATTTTTGTCAAATCATTGGATCTGATCCTGCGAAGAACCTCAAGCCCGTCTACTTTCGGCAATTTCAGGTCCAGTAAAATCACCCTGGGTAATTGAAGCTCTCCGCAGTAAACTGCGGAGAATCTTCGATCCACAAGGAATAATAGCTACCGGATTCAAATGAATCGCGACCGGCATATTCACCGGCTGCAAAAAGATAATCCAGGGCTTTCTCACCATCATGAAAGACCTTAACTCTATTGACTATACCATTTTTCTCAAGAGCTTCTAGTATGAACTCTACGTTGTATTTGTTATCCTCAATAAGCAAGATATCCGGCATACTGTCAATCAAAATTTACCTCTTATTCTGGAACTGACCGATCTAAACAACCTCACCCTTTACTTTCTTTTTCGAGCCTGGTTTTCAGGATATGGATGCTTTTGCATAATCGATCATGCCCTGAAAATCCACGATGACGACAGGCTCATTACCAACTACCCAGGCATCGTGGCCTTCAGGCAGCAGAGACACATTACCCGCTTTACACTCAAATTGTTTTCCATCATCCATCAAGTTATTAATAGTGCCTGATACATGGTACTGAAAGTGTGGCGCCTCTCAGCTTTTTGTCTTTACCAGTGGTTGCACGGAGGTGGACCATCTACAGCCCAGCTCAAACATGGCACGCCCTGTGACGTCTCCGCCAATCTTTATCAATTCCAGTTTCCCTTTGGGGAATGTCCTTACTTTATCCGGTTTACTAAAACTTTTCATCTCTGCTTTTTTCTTTACGTTTTACATAACAGGCCCTCGTCCTATCTTTTAAGTTAATTAGGGTGAATTCCTTGTACAATCATACTGTTTTAATAACCATGAGCGATTAATTATATAATTGCTTCTCTATTAATAGCCAAAGATCGGAAATCAGAAAGGGTCTTCTCAAATATATATCTGCTTTTAAATCCGGATCATGATTCTGGATATGTGGGCATGTAATCCCGATAATGAAGACAGAAAAAGATTTTAACCGGGTATATTGGTTACAGTCGAGTTCTCTATATCCGCCGTTGGTGAGGACGACATCATATCGGTCATCCAAGATCATGTGAATTATCTCCGGACCATCTTTTGCGATGCCCGCTTTGTAACCATGATTTACAATGATCTCCAACAAAAACTCCGGTATGTCCTTCCGTTCATCATGAATCAATACTTTCATTAAGTTGGCTCCTTTCTTACCACAAAAATTTTAGTGCCTGTTGGAACAGCATTTATCTTTGTCAGCATTTAAAGATGCGATCTGATATACGTTGTTTTACCGATATGTTAGTGCGCATATACGCGCAAGGCAATAAGGATTAAATAGAAGAGTAATAGTAGGTATAAACTACCTATGAGGCGGGTAACAAAAGAAATGGTTCATGATTGCTTCTGCCATCAGCATGTAGCCTTCCTCTGTGGGGTGTACACAATCGTATTGAACCAAAGACCCAAACAGCATTCCATCCCTGATTTTCTTTTTCCAGTACTCATGCGTAAGCACAACGGGAATACCGAAATCTTCTCCCAATATTTCAAGCTGACGATAATATCCCTCTACATGCCGATTAATCGGCATCACTATTTTCTTTAATTTTATCAGTTATTCTTCTGATAGTGTTTTTGAATTGTTGTTCTGTAAACCCTGAAAAGGCGTCATTTATTGCGTATTGAATGAATACACAATCGGGGTTGTAATTAAGGACATCCCACCTCACGCGGGACAGGCCGGAATCTGCCGTATCACCCGGTATGCCGCTGTTAATAAGCTTAAACCTGCTTTTAGGAAATTCTATGATAAGCATTTCCCTTAAGAAATCGAGATACCCCTTTGAGACCATCCATCCCTGCGTCAAGGAATCGCCAAGAGCTACAATTGTGACAGGTGTACCGTCTATAAGTTTATTTATCGTCTGTACAGGTCTGATCAATTAATTTCAGGTCCCATATTATCCCGCATCTGCTGCGTTTTGAGATTTTGGAAATTTCCTCAATTTTGTAATTAATACAAAAATAGACTTCACATATCCATATTTTTCAAGGGAGGGACTTATTTTAGGTGGTTCCCCCCGGAGCCTGCCCTCGAATGCTTTAATCGGGGGCAGAAAGAAATTCATGCCTCGTGGTGCTCCACTGGGCATGACGGTCTTCTGTGAAAGAGGAAATCCATAATAAGTTTATTTATCGGATCCCCACCTTCAAGAGCCTTTTTGAAACTTTTCCGAAGTCATTACTGCCGCGGATTCTCGGGTGTTGGTGCTTGCGGTGCTACCCGTTTTTCCATTGTCTCTCTCTGTTTGTCCGAATACTTCATTACTTTTTCCAGTACTCATGCGTAAGCACAACGGGAATACCGAAATCTTCTCCCAATATTTCAAGCTGACGATAATATCCCTCTACATGCCGATTA
>PDVH01000063.1_pt1 | contig 29488 bp, 31 predicted proteins | sample 1369781 | NCBI WGS metagenome assembly PDVH01 (sample SAMN07795378, study PRJNA414565) | Alkali sediment metagenome, whole genome shotgun sequencing project. | isolation source: glacial lake sediment | place: Bosnia and Herzegovina: Donje Bare Lake | collected 2016-06
TTCTCCAAAGACGTCCCAGAAGGTGACGGGGTACCCTTCGAACCTGAAATCCTTCAGGCCCAGATCTTTGATCCTCTCGTTGATTTTTTGGTTGTCCCCCCCCGGCAGGCTGATAGTCGCGAGATCTCCCTTGACGTCGGCCAAAAAGACAGGAACGCCGATGGAACTGAACTGCTCTGCCAGGACGCGAAGCGAAACGGTCTTGCCGGTGCCGGTAGCGCCCGCGATCAGGCCGTGACGGTTCGCCATCTTAGGAAGAAGGAATATGTCACCTTCGCCTTTCGCGATGGGAAGCCCAGGTACTGCTGTTGCCATATTTTTCTCCGGTATACTCAAATTCCGCCTACTCCATGGATTGAAGGGGGCATGAAGGGGTTTTAGGGTAATAGGTCATGGCGGACCCGGCGTGCTCGCAGGGCCGCATGAGTGAACTTCACATGATGATCAGGAATTACTTTTTCTTTTTGTCATCTTTCTTGCCGACATCTTTCACCTTAATGTCCGTTGCTGTCATGGTGTACTCAATGGTGACCTTATCGCCGACCTTCAAGCCTGCCGGTAATGGCTTGGCCGGATCGAGTGCAATCTCCCACTTATCTTTGCCTTTTTGAACTGCAATTTTGTCTTTTGTCACTTCAAGAACAGGACCCGTTACCTGGTAGGATTTGGGACCCGCTGCGAAGGCAAAAGAAACCGCCAGTAAAAGAATACCGATTACTAAAAGAATACGCTTCATAATTCACCCTCCTCGATTTTATTTGTGGACTTATCATAATGGCAGGTTCATAAATGTCAAGAAAAATTGATTTTGATAAGGTGTTGACTCAAGCATTACTTCCCGATGCAGAAGGTTGAAAATATTCTGTCGAGCACTTCCTCGTTGATCGTTTTCCCCGTGATTTCTCCCAGACTATCAAGTGCTTGGCGGATATCAAAGGCAGGGAATTCAGGAGAAAGTCCTTGGAGTATGCTGTCCCTTGCCTTTGCCAGCATGTCTCTTGATTTTTCAATGGCTATTTTATGGCGGACGTTGGATACGATGTTCATGGTGTGGCCATAGTCTGCGCCGCTTAAGGCCAGGCCATGGATAGCATCTTTGAGCGCCGGTATGCCATCGCCGTGTTTTGCTGATATCCATATGGGGGGCATGACATCTGGAGCGAGACTTGCCAGCTCCTTATCGTCAATGACATGAGGAAGATCGGCTTTGTTAATTACCAGGAGGAACTTCTTCTCCTTGCACTTCTTGACGATCTCGTCGTCCTCTTTCGTCAAGCTCTCGCTGCCATCAACTACGACTATAACCACGTCCGCCTGCGAAAGCTTTTCCCACACCAGGTTGATGCCTTCTTTTTCTATTATATTCTGCGGCTCCCTTATTCCTGCCGTATCCGTGAGTCTTACAGGCACACCCTTGATGGGGATTATCTCCTCTATAAAATCCCTCGTCGTTCCAGGCATGGCTGTCACAATTGCTCTTTTCTCGCCGAGAAGCTTATTTAAGAGACTTGACTTTCCCACATTAGGCCTTCCCGTAATTAAAGCATTAATACCATCCCTGTATATCTTTCCCTCGCCGTATGTCGAAGCAAGCTCAGTGAGCTCGCCTATGATGGCCTCGATGTCTCTGGCGACACTTGGCGTATTACTTACCTCTACTTCTTCGTCCGAGAAATCGATGGATGCTTCGAGGTTGGCGAGAATATCAATTATCGCATTACGTATAGTTTCAATTTTGCTAGCCAAGTCACCTTTGAGATGGCATACAGCCAGGTCAAGCGCCCGGTCGGTCTTCGCCATGATTGTTTCAGCAACTGCCTCTGCCTGAGAAAGATCGATTCGGTTGTTGAGAAAGGCACGTTTCGTGAATTCTCCAGGTTCTGCAAGACGTGCGCCTGCTTTGATCACTAGAGAAAGCACGGACTGCAGAATAAAGGCGCTGCCGTGGCAGTTGATCTCCAGTATGTCCTCTCCCGTATAGGAGCGAGGTTTCATCATGAAGGAAAGGAGAACTTCGTCGATGACTCTGCCCGTGTCAGGTGAAATGATGTCTCCGTGATAGAGTCGATGGCTATTTAAGCCTTCAATCTTGTTTGATGGTCTAAAAATGAGGGAGGCAATATCTCTGGATCTGGGACCACTCACCCGTATTATGCCGATGGATCCCGTACCGGGAGGAGTGGCTATGGCTGCTATAGTGTCTTCCAAATTTAACAACCTCCCCAAAAGCCAAATATTGGGTGAAGAAGAAGGTGATGATAGAAGCGAAAGTTACGAGGAGCGTGCTCTGGCAGGCTCAGAATAGAATTCGCCTAAGCCGTGAGATATACAAAGGTGCACTGCATAGTTTGCCCCGAGCTTGCGAAGGTAAGGATGAAGAAGCAGAATTGCGCTGCCGTCCATTCATAAAGATGGCACATCTAACCCTTCTTGGCCGGCATGATAACAATCTTTCTGAATTCCCCTTCACCCCGACTTTTTGTTGTCAATGACTCATCATTTTGCAGGGCAAGATGGATGACGCGGCGGTCATGGGCGTTCATGTGTCCGACAGTCAACGCCTTCTTTGATTTTCTTACTTTCTCTGCCAGCTTTTCGGCAAGGGCAATGAGTGACTCCTCCCTTTTTTTTCTGTAAGATTCCGTATCCACGACGATCATTTTGCGGTCGTTTGTATACTTACTTACGGACTTGTTCACAATGTACTGTATCGCATCCAGGTTCTGCCCTCTCTTGCCTATAAGCAAACCACTTCCATCGCCTTTAATCTTCAGCAGGATCTTGTCGGCAGTCTCCTCAACAGTTAAAGGGCAATCAAGGTTCATTCTCAGCAAGATGCCTTCCAGGATTCGTTTTGCCCTCATTGCGGTGGTCTCGGAATCTTCGGGCCCTTCTGGCTCTATCGATCCTGAAATGGGAGATGATTTCTTTTGAGTGTCCCTTTTGGATTGTGCGGCCGGTGTATCCATGGTCATGTCGATGGACATGATGCTCGCTTTTATCTTTGCCTTCTTTGAACCGAGGCCGAGGAATCCCGTCGCGCCATCTGAAATGATTTCGATGTTAAGCTTTTCTCTCGAAACGTTAAATTCGCTGCAGGCCTTCTCAATGGCCTCGTCTATTGTTTTTCCTTCGATTTCCATGGAATTCATTCTCACTACCTCAACTCACTATCTGCGCTTATTAATGTAATACTGCTGTCCGATACTCAGGATATTCTGAAAGAGCCAGTAAATGACCAGACCCGATGGAAAGCTTACAAACAGGAATGTGAAAACCACCGGCATCAACATCATAATCTTTTGCTGCATAGGATCTCCCATAGAGGGTGCCATTTTTTGCTGAATGAGCATGGTCGCGCCCATGATAACTGGCGTAATGTAGTAGGGATCCTTTGCGGATAGGTCCTGTATCCACCAGTAGAAGGGGGCGTGGCGGAGTTCAATAGAATACATGAGGGCCTTGTAGAGCCCAAAGAATACAGGTATCTGAATGATCATCGGAAGACAGCCCCCCAAGGGGTTTACCTTGTGCGTCTTGTACAAGGCCATTGTTTCCTGACTTAGTTTTGTCTTGTCGTTCTTGTACCTCTCCCGGAGCTCGACTATCTTCGGTTGCAGTTTCTGCATCTCCTTCATGGACTTGTAGCTCTTATTGCCCAGGGGCCAGAAGATTATCTTTATCAATATAGTCAGGATAATAATTGCGATGCCGTAGTTGTGAACATAGCTGTTGAGAAATTTTATGGAGATCAAGAGGGGCATGGCGAGCCACTTCATCCACGAACCGAAATCAATAGCATTCTCGAGGCCAACTCCCTGGAGATATAACGAATAACCGAAAGATGCGACCTGTCCAGGCGGAATAATATTGGGAGTACTCTTCAGACTTACGGAAACCATGTTTCGGGGATCCACGGAAAGAGCAAGACTGGTCAGTGTCGGGTTTTGCGGCACCATGGCGGCAATAAAATATTTGCTTTCAAACCCCGCCCAGGTAATATCCGGGCCGAGCAATTTTCCTGATTCAATTTTTTTAACTTCGTAACGGTCTACGTCTTTGGCAATGAAGGAAATAGGTCCATCATGTCCGTAACTGTCTGATTCTGATTTGGGATCGACATATTGATTCCAGGAAAGAAACACACTTTCACTAAGAGCTCCTTTTGATAGGTTATATATTTTCACCTCTAAATCAATGGCATATTTGTCAGGATAGAAGGTGAATATCTTTTCTTCTTTCATCTCGTTGGCGTACGTCTGCGTGAAGGTAAGTTTACTGCTCTGGGGATTTTGCGTGATATCGATTGATGCTCTATCCGATGTGAATATGCTTTCAGGATGAATGTCGACACTTGATTCGGGAAAAGTCATTATGAAAGGTCTCGGCATGCCATCCATAACGTTGACGAGTTCAATAGGTTCCGAGTCCACTTCGAGAGAGCTGCGGTAATTCTTCAGTTTGTAAGATTTCAGGCTGCCGCCTTTAGTAGTGAAGACAGCTTTATAGAGAGAAGTCTCAACGGGGATATCCTTCTCGGTCCCCATGACCGGCTTTGACAGGGCGGTTCTCGTCTTAACCGGCGTAACGTGTCCCGGGGCAGCTGTTTTGACGGCGGGTTTCTCTTTAACTCCTGTCTCCTGCCGTGCGGATTCCGGCTGTTGCTGAGGCGGTTTTTTTGCAAAAAATGCCTGCCATGCAAGAATAACAGCCACTGACAGCATTATGGCAAGAAATGCCCTCTTGTCCATTCAATACCTCCGTACTTTAGCATTTTATTTAACTGGATCGTAACCGCCTGTGTGAAAAGGGTGGCACCGAAACAGCCGCATCAGGCCGAAAAACGGTCCTCTAACCGGGCCGTATCGCCGGATTGCATCTATGGCATATTCGGAACAAGATGGGTGGAAACGGCAACATGGAGTAAAAAGAGGAGATATGCATATCTGGTATAATTTGACAAATACAATAAGAAATTTCCCCAGAATCTGCGAAAACGTTATCTTATACATCTGATTTTCCGATTAAGTGGCTTTCTAACTCTGTGCATACATCTTGATATGCTAATGTTGTTATATTTCTTTTTGCAATTATCACGATATCTTTTGGAGTAGAAAGCCTTGATCTGTTTAATCTAAAAAACTCTCTTACGAGACGTCTAATCCTGTTTCTCTGAACAGCGCTCCCCACCTTTTTACTGACCGTTATTCCCAGTCTGCTAATGCCCATTTCATTCTTGCATACGACGATGGTAAAATGTTCCGAATGGCTGCGTACCCCCTGCTGATAGACGGTCAAATAATCTCTCTTTTTGGTAATTCTTACGTGCTTGCGAAAGGTTTGCTTTTCCATGGACCGCTTTTTTGGGATGTTAAACGGTCAACTTCTTTCTGCCCTTAGCTCGTCTGCGACTCAGGACCAATCTCCCTCCCCGGGTAGACATTCTAACAAGAAAGCCGTGGGTTCTTTTCCTCTTCGTGTTGCTGAAATTAGTCAGGTTCTTTTTCATTCGTTTGACCCCACTGAGAAATAGTAAGGTGTGTCATTAACCACAACCGGACTTGTTTGTCAAGGTTAAATTGGATGTCTGGAATTGATAACTATTGATATATAACTTTAATTTTTAATATGATAGAGCTGCAAGGGGGGATATGAAAAAAGAGAACAAAGAAAAAATATCAGCTTCTCTATGGAGCTGTTTAAATTGAACCAGCCGGTCGCAGAATTCGAAAGAATCGAGGCTGTAAATAAACTGGCAGATGAGATATTATCTGAAAGCAAGCAAGGTACCGCCGGATGGTAGACGCTATCATTTCTTTATATATCTGTGAGTGGCATGAGGTCTGGAAAAGAAGTCCCAGTTTTTCTAATGTGAAAATGGCAAATAATTGCCGCTTGAAATCAAACCACAGAGATGCGGGATTCGCGCAGGAAGGAAGCGATCTCGCCCCGTCATAGGTGATTTCTTCGAGCGCTTTTTCGCATCAATCGAGGAGCCTCCGCAAATTCACTGATTCGTCTTTATCTGTTTAAGATTCTGCGGGTAATAAGCACAGTACATGTGCCATCATTTCAGCAGCCTTATATTGGGCACGATCATTTTTGCACGTTTGATTCAAAATGGATTTTCTCGTAACAAGGGATAGGTTAAAGTGGTCATTTCTATGTTGCAGGAATGGAAGAAGTCTGGCTATTATGGACACGTAAATCTTTACCGGAGATATTGGAAAAAGGTGTTTTGGTGAATCAGTTCCGAATCGTTCCCGAATTTGAACCGAAGGGTGACCAGATAAAAGCCATCCCGGAGCTTACCGATGGTATTGAGAAAGGGGCACTTCATCAGGTGCTCCTCGGCGTTACGGGTTCGGGCAAAACATTTACCATCGCTAATGTCATTCATGCTGTTCAGAGGCCTGCCCTGGTGATTGTGCACAATAAAACGCTGGCGGCCCAACTCTACAGCGAATTCAAGATCCTGTTTCCTGATAATGCGGTTGAATACTTTGTGAGCTACTACGACTATTATCAGCCTGAAGCCTATATACCAAGCACGGACACGTATATCGAAAAAGATACGTCAATTAATGAGGAAATCGATAAGCTGCGACATTCTGCGACCCATTCTCTTTTGGAACGTAGTGATGTCATCATTGTAGCCAGCGTTTCCTGCATTTACGGTCTTGGGTCCCCTGAAACATATCATGGTATGCTGCTTTTTTTGGAAAAGGGCGCGGAGCTTCCTCGGGATGAGATGCTAAGGAGGCTTGTAGAGATGCAGTATGAGCGCAATGACATTGATTTTCATCGGGGAACATTCCGGGTGCGCGGGGATGTAGTTGAGATATTTCCGCCCTACGAAGAAGAGACGGCTATCAGGGTCGAATTTTTTGGAGATGCTATCGAATCCATTTCAATTGTAGACCCGCTCCGAGGAAGAAAACTAAACTCCGTGCACAAGATGTCCGTCTATCCTGGGAGTCACTATGTGACGACGAGGGACAATATGAAAAGGGCCATATCCTCAATCAGGCAAGAACTAGAGGAGAGGCTCGGCGAACTCCGCGCGCAGAATAAACTTCTTGAGGCACAGAGGCTTGAACAGCGCACAAAATTTGATATCGAGATGATGGAGGAGATGGGCTACTGCCAGGGTATCGAGAATTATTCCCGTCATCTCACGGGTAGAGGGCCGGGAGAACCGCCTCCGACCCTCATGGAGTATCTGCCGGAAAATGCGCTTGTCATCATTGATGAGAGTCATGCCACCATCCCGCAGCTGATCGGGATGTACCGGGGTGATAGAGCGCGCAAGGAAACCCTGGTCAATTACGGCTTCCGCCTTCCATCCGCCTTGGATAACCGGCCGTTGATGTTTTCAGAATACGAGGGCTTCGGCAATCAGAAGATATATGTATCGGCGACGCCTGCTTTGTATGAGCTCAAGAAGGCCGGGGCACAGGTTGTTGAGCAAATCATACGGCCCACAGGGCTCGCGGATCCGGAAATAATCGTGAAGCCCTTGAGCCACCAAGTGGATGATCTCCTTTCCGAGATCCATGAAAGGGTAAGAAAAAGCGAGCGCGTATTGGTAACCACCCTTACCAAGCGGATGGCAGAAAATCTCGCTGCCTACTACCAGACTTTGGGAGTCAAGGTAAAGTATCTTCATTCCGATATTCACACCCTCGAGAGGGTAAGCATTATCCGGGACCTGCGTTTAGGGGAATTTGATGTCCTAGTCGGGGTCAATCTCCTGCGGGAGGGCCTTGATATACCGGAGGTATCGCTGGTTGCTATTCTAGACGCCGACAAGGAAGGTTTCCTTCGCTCCGAACGGTCCCTGATCCAGACGAGTGGGAGGGCGGCGAGAAATCTGTCGGGACAGGTGATAATGTACGCTGATAATATAACCGAATCGATCAAAGCTTGTCTTAATGAAACGAAAAGGCGGAGGGAAATCCAGATGCGCTATAATGAAGAACACAACATCACTCCCGAGTCCATCAAGAAAGGTATCAATGATATACTTGCTTCCATCTATGAAGCGGATTATATTACCGTACCCGTTATATTGAAAGGTAACGAGGGTTTTGCCTCGGAAGAAGAACTGCCCGTCATGATCAGGAAATTAAAAGAGGAAATGAAAGAAGCCGCAAAAAATCTTGAGTTTGAGAAGGCCGCGGGGCTCCGGGATCAAATAAAAGAGCTGACAAGCATATTATTAGAAATGGGTGAGGAAATTTGATTTTGTATTTATGAAAAAGACCATCACCACAATAACGTTGCTGACTTTAATTACGCTCCTTGCGCTTTCAGATATCTTACATGCTGAGACTCTGTCGGATCAGGTGTGCGTTTATATTGGCAATAGGATCAGAGGGGCAGAAGTATCATCGAAGGTCGCATATCCTTATGGATTCGAGGCCGTTTCACCTCTGCTATCACAATTCTATGAGAGTCGTGGATTTATGCCCGCCTGGAGCGATGATTATGGTCCCTCTCAGGATGTGGAGGATTTTCTTGAAGTGATCCGCTCTGCCTATCGCGAAGGATTAAATCCGCAGGATTATCATCTCAATAAAATAGAAGCAGTGCTATCTGAGTTATATGCGAGTCAAATTGGGCTGGGAACACATGACGTGGCAAAACTTGCCGATCTTGATCTAATATTGACACAAGTGTTTTTCTTCTATGCATCTCACTTGGTTGATGGACGTGTAGATCACCGAAATATTTATCCTGATTGGGTTGTTGACCGAGAATCTGCGGACCTGAAAGCAATCCTCAGCAAAGCCCTTGATTCGGGGAATATGCAGACAACATTGGCATATCTGGCGCCACGCTACCCGGGTTATGTCAGATTGAGGGAAAAATTAATGGAGTATCTCGCTATTGCCGAAAGAGGGGGGTGGCCTAATATCCCCGATGGACCCAAGCTGCTAAAGGGATCGCACGGCGAGAGGATGGACATACTGAGGCAGAGGCTTATCGCATCGGGAGACCTCGCTTCAATGGTAAACGAAAACCCCCTAACCTTTGATCACGATGTGGAGATGGCTGTCCGAAAGTTTCAAAAAAGACATGGCTTGAAAGATGATGGTAGGGTCGGCAAGTCAACATTGAAAGTAATGAACGTTCCCTTGGAAACGCGGATACGACAGATAGCCCTAAACATGGATCGCCTGCGCTGGCTCTCTTATGATATGGGAGAGAATTATATTTTCGTAAATGTAGCTGATTTCTCTTTGGAGGCCGTGGAAGATGAACAGCCGGTGATTTCAATGCGCATCATAGCGGGTAAGGATGAGCAGCGAAGCTGTGTCCTAAGCGCAAAGATGACGTACGTGGAATTGAACCCGTTCTGGAGAGTCCCGGACAGCATCGCAGCCGAAGAGATATTGCCTCAAATAAAGAAAGATCCTGGTTACTTGGCGCAAAAAACTATAAAAGTATTCAAGGACTGGAGCGAAAATGCAAAGGAAATAGACCCTATGCTGGTCAACTGGTCCCGTGTCAAGGCAAGTAACCTCGGCTACAAATTCCGTCAGGAGCCGGGCCCTTTGAATCCCTTGGGAAGGATAAAGTTTATTTTTCCCAACGAGTGTGAGATATACCTCCACGACACACCTACGCGCCATCTCTTCGGGAGGACCCGTAGGGATTTCAGCCACGGTTGCATACGTGTGGAAAAACCTGTTGAACTGGCGACCTATCTACTGAGAAAAAAGGAGAGTTGGATACAAAAGAAAATATTGGCAGAGATCAAGAAAGGGAAACGACAGGTCGTGATGCTTCCCGAGCCTGTTAAGGTCCACATTTTCTATGGGACTGTGTGGGTAGACCGCGAGGGAGTGCTGCAATTCCGCAACGACATTTATCATGCCGATGAAATACCATATGACTTGCCTCTTAAGAGGGGACGTGTCGCCGGTGTGACGCGGTGACCTGTGCAGAGAACACTTTCAGCATATGCCATTTCCGTCCCGGCCATGTTAAGCTCAAGTGAGAACCCCGTATTTGTTGTATAGAATGTCACGTATAGGGGACTTCTTCCGCATTTCATCATAATGGGAATGCACAGACTGGATTTTATGCAAAGCATGCAATCAAATCATGTGTTTCGTGTGAATATATTCTGTAACTATTGATGTGGCGAAATTAAATGACTGATCAGTTAATTGCCAGACTTATGAACGCACCCGCATCGCCGGGCGTCTACCTCATGAAAGATAATGACGGCAAGGTCATCTATGTCGGGAAGGCCAGCAATCTGAAAAACCGCATCAAGAACTATTTCGCGAGGACGGACGGACGGTCCATGGTTTCCTTCCTCATCGCGAGAGTCCGTGATGTAGAGTTTATAGTGACAGAAACAGAAAAGGAGGCGCTCAGCCTGGAGAACAACCTGATCAAAGAGCACAGGCCTCGCTAGAACGTCAATTTCAGAGATGACAAGACTTACTTCAATATACGGATCGATCTGGCCGCCACTTTCCCACGTTTCCAGCTCGTCAGGCGCGCGAAAAAAGATGGGGCTCGATATTTTGGACCCTATCCGTCGAGCGCTTCGGCAAAGGAGACGCTCCGTTTCATTCAGTCCATATTTCGTCTCCGAACCTGTACAGACCAGGAAGTGATATCCAGAAAAAAACCCTGTCTTGAATATGAGATCAGGAGATGTCTCGCTCCCTGTGCCCGACTGATCGATGAAGCATCCTATGAGGGATTGGTAAATGACAGCATGGCGTTTATGGAAGGGCGTGAGAAGAGGCTGATCGAAGATCTTTGTGTACGTATGAGCACGGCTTCTGAAAACTTGCGTTTTGAGGAGGCGGCGGTCCTGAGAGACACGATTGCGGCTATTGAGGAAACTCTGGAGCAACAGATGGTAGTCTCCGCGCTCTCAAAGGATCGCGATGTATTTGGAATTCATCGCGATGGAAACCTGACACAATTATGCATACTCTATGAAAGAAAAGGCAAGATTATCGGGAAGAAGACATTTCCTCTATTCAAGATAAGAAGTGAGTCTCCTGAAATACTTTCTTCTCTTATGAAGCAATACTATGACGGCGGTGCTTATATCCCCGATGAAATAATCATTCCTCTTGATATCGAAGATCGCGCAGTTGTGATGGAATGGCTCTCGGAAAAGAAAGGGAAGAAGGTATCCGTATCAGTACCGAAAAGGGGCCAGTGGATAGAACTGCTCAAGATAGCAGGAGACAACGCCAAAAGCATATTCGAATTGGAAAAGTATGCAACCCCTGTGGAAGAAACACTCAGTGTACTTGCCAGAGGGCTCACGTTGAAAAATATGCCGCGTCGGATAGAGTGCTTCGATATCTCCAATATTGGCGGAAAGTACGCCGCGGGTTCAATGGTTACATTTGTTGATGGAAAAGCATGGAAGCCAGGATACAGGCGCTTCAGGATCAAGACCGTTAATGGGGCCGATGATTATGCCATGATGTACGAAATCCTGAACAGGAGGTACAGGGAAAAAGGCAATCTTCCGGATCTTATACTCGTGGATGGAGGAAAAGGACAATTAAGTGTTGCTGTTGCCGCTCTGAAAGATGTGCATGCAGAAGGAGTCGATGTTGTCGCTCTGGCGAAGGAAGTCAGGCAAAGGCGGACGGATAAGGGCGAAGACCGTGTCTATATTGTGGGAAAGAAGGACCCTGTTTATGTATCAAAATGGCCTGAAGCACTTTTTTTACTGCAGAGGGTGAGAGATGAAGCGCATCGATTTGCTGTTGCCTATCACAGGCAGTTGAAAGGGAAGGAGGATTTTCACTCTCTCTTGAATGAAATTACGGGTGTAGGCACAGAAAAGAAAAAGGCATTGCTTAAACTCTTCGGTGACGTCAGCAGGATCAGAGATGCGTCCGTACAAGAGCTGCAAGGGGTCCAGGGCATTGGCAGAAAAACTGCCGCAAAGATCCATGCCTTTCTTGAGGGGCAGGGAGGAGTGAGTGATTGATGAGTTTCCTGTCTATTTTAGTAATTGCCATGGGCTTGGGAATGGATTGCTTCTCCGTGGCAATCGGTGTTGGGGCAGGCTTCAGAGTAGTATCATTGGGAGCCGTCTTTAGGATTTCCTCTTGCTTTGGACTATTCCAGTTTCTTATGCCTGTGGCAGGCTGGTTTGCCGGGGTGTCGGTAGCAAATATCATTACTGGGTACGGTCACTGGATTGCTTTTGGACTTCTTTCTCTTGTGGGTGGAAAAATGATTATGGAGTCATACTATGGTAAAGCAAAGGTCAACGCGACAGATCCAACGAAAGGGCTCTCCGTAATAATACTATCTGTGGCTACGAGCATTGATGCCCTTGCCGTGGGCTTTAGCTTCGCTTTGTTGGAGATGCCTGTTTTCTATCCCAGTACTGTCATCGGCATTGTCGCTTTTGTAATGACTGCATGTGGTATGCTATTTGGAGGGCAGCTCGGGCAGATCTTTGGCAAAAGAGTGGAAATATTTGGCGGTCTTCTGCTGATAGGAATCGGCGTAAAAATCTTGATGGAACATATGGCATAAAGGGAGTTATGGAGAATGACGGACTCAATATATTATACTTCAACGGCCACAAAACTTGGCAATGTCGGAGTCGTCTGGAGATGTAAAGGCGGTGGCACAACCATCGTGAGAATCTTTCTTCCCGCGGAAGATAAGGGGACTGATGACATTATCCGGTGGTCCTTCCCGGGAGCTGTCAGACGGTCGCACATAACGACGAAGCAGATGTGCAGGAACATCCAGAGTTTGGTAGCAGGGCAGGATGTTACATTTTCCGAAGAAATTTTGGATATGTTGGCATGTGGGGAATTTCAGGGACTGGTGCTAAGTCATGTCATGCGAATTCCGAAGGGAATGGTCAGCACTTATGGACGGCTTGCAGAAAAGAGCAGTGCTTCAAAAGGTGCAAGAGCGGTGGGGAATGCCCTTGCGATGAATCCTTATCCTCTGATTATCCCTTGTCACCGTGTGATTCGATCCGACGGTTCCCTGGGTGGTTTCGGGGGCGGTTTGAAGATGAAAAGAGATCTCCTCCTTATGGAGGGTGTCACATTTGATTCAAAGGGAAAGGTCCTGGCGAAATTTCTCTGTTGAACAGCCTTGACCGTATCGGATGTGAGCTTACGTCTTTCGGATTTCTCTTATTACCACGAGGTTATCCCGGTGGATAATCTCATCGTAATCTTTGTAACCTAAGACCTGTTCGATCTTTGTTGTTTTCAAGCCCATTATTTTTCTGACTTCAGAGGCGCTGTAGTTAACAAGCCCCTTTGCAAGGGGTTCTCCTCTCATGTCTACGCATGTTACCGGGTCACCTACGGAGAAATCACCTTCTATATTGGCAACGCCTGATGGCAGCAGGCTTTTTCCTTCCTTAATCAGGGCATCCCTTGCCCCATCGTCGAGAAATAGTTTGCCCCTTGACTTAAGTGTAAACGCTATCCAGTGTTTCCTGCTGCGCAGGCGGTCACTGGTGGGCAAAAATAGTGTTCCAATTTCTTTGCCGGCAAATATATCGTGCAGAACGCCCTTTCTCTTGCCCGGGGCTATAATGCATGGTAGCCCAGACGAGGTTACCGCTTTTGCGGCAATTACCTTGCTCTTCATGCCCCCTAATCCGATAGGCGTCGTATCATCCGTTGCTGCCGATTCTATCTCCTCTGTAAACTCTTTTACCAGTGATATAAGTTTCGCTTTAGTAGATCCCGTAGGGTTCTGGTCGTACAGGCCTTCTGTGCTGGTCAGATTGATGAGAAGCTGGGCATCCATGATATTTGTTATCATGGCCGCAAGATGATCATTGTCCCCGAACTTTATTTCGTCAACAGCCACGGAATCGTTCTCGTTGATAATTGGGACAACTTCCCAGTCGATAAGAGTGGATAGTGTATTGCGGACGTTCAAGTATCTCTTCCTGTCTGTCAGGTCACTCATGGTGAGCAGTATCTGGGCCACGAAAATGCCGTATTTTCCAAAGGAATTGGAATAGACCCTCATGAGTCGACTCTGTCCGATAGCGGCGGCGGCCTGCTTTTGGGGCATACTCTTCAGCTTGCCCGTTATTCCCATTCTGTGTTTACCGGATGCAATGGCACCCGAGGTTACAATTACAATCTGGAGTCCCGATTTCCTGAGTTGCGCCATCTCATCAACGAGTTGCTCGATAATTTGAAGATCAAGTCCGTCCTCGCCTGTCAATACGGCACTACCGATTTTAATGAGGACACGCTTAACGTTGGCAAGGGTTTCTTTCCGGTTCATGGTTCTTTAATTTACCTTATTATTCATATGCAGTTTTCTTGTGATTTCGTTTATCACACTATCAATTCCCTCTCCCGTTATAGCGGAAAATTCTACTATCTTTATGCCGTTTCTTTTAAATATGTCAAATTCTTTTTTGATCCTATGGCGCGTTATGGGTAGATCAATCTTATTTATGGCAACAACCTGCGGCTTTTCTCTTAGAGAAGTGCTGAAAAGTGCGAGTTCGCGGTTTACAGTTTCGAAATCGTGCCAGGCATCACTGTGCGATTCATGCGAAATGTCAAGTATGTGAAGAAGGACAGAGGTCCGCTCAATGTGACGGAGAAACCTGGTTCCCATTCCCATTCCCGCGTGGGCACCTTTGATTAACCCGGGGATGTCGGCTATTATAAAGGTTTCTAAGTTTCCATATCGTACGACACCCAAATGAGGTACCAGTGTAGTGAAAGGATAGTCAGCGATTTTAGGCTTTGCTGCAGACACTTTAGAAATAAATGTCGATTTTCCAACATTGGGTAGCCCAATGATACCCACATCGGCGAGAAGCTTTAGTTCGAGTGTTATACAACGTTCTTCACCCTTCATACCTTCCTGGGCATAACGGGGTGCCTGATTAGTTGATGTGGCAAACCATGCGTTTCCCTTGCCTCCTGCTCCACCCTTTGCCACGATAGAGGTCTGTCCGTCAACAGCAAGGTCTGCTATCAATTCTCCGGTTTCCGAGTCTTTGACCAATGTACCTACGGGAACAATTATTTCCACATCGGGAGAATCACGACCTGTTTTGTCAGCCCCTTTTCCATGGCCTCCGTGTTTTACCGCGTGGTGTTGCTTGTACTTTAGGTCAAGGAGCGTCCTGTGGCTCTCTGAAGCGCGAATAATTATGTCGCCACCTTTACCACCATTTCCGCCGTCGGGTCCGCCGCGGGGGACGAATTTTTCCCTTCGGAAACTTACACAACCTCGACCTCCGTCGCCTGCCTTCACATAGATTTTTGCTTCGTCAATGAATTTCATTGGAGATTATCTTTAAAAAAAAAGAGGCACTTTAACAAGTGCCTCAAAGGAATTTGCATACTTTAAATAAAATTCCCGGCCATTTTAAATGCTGGCCCGTAGAGTCCGTCTTATAATTTGCGGACATTCACGGCTGCTTGCCCCTTATTGTCTTGCTTTACCGTGAACTCAACACGTTCTCCCTCTGCTAAACTACGAAAGCCCTCCCCGTCAATAGATGTGTAGTGAACAAAAACATCCTCTCCCGATTCCCGAGAGATAAAACCATACCCTTTTTTGTCGTTAAACCATTTAACAACTCCGGTTTCACGCTCGTCCATTTTCCTAAAAGCCTCCTCTTTATTTGAAAGCTGGCTATGAAGCATAAACACTTACTTTCTTTCTTTTTTTGTCCAGCCTTTCATACATTACAATGCCATCAATTTTGGAGAAGATTGTGTAGTCTTTGCCTAGACCGACGTTATTTCCCGGATGGATCTTTGTCCCGACCTGACGGACGATGATGGTACCGGCGTTAATCTTCTGCCCGCCAAACGCCTTAATACCGCGCCTCTGGGCATTGCTGTCCCGTCCGTTCCGGGAACTTCCCTGTCCTTTCTTATGTGCCATGATACCCCCGTTAACTGGAAATTTCCTTTATTTTCATTCTTGTCAATTTCTGGCGGTGCCCTGTTTTTTTCTTAAAGCCCTTTCTTCTTTTCATTTTAAATACATTTATCTTGCCCGCCTTCGTCTGATCGATAATCACGCCCTCTACCCTTGCACCCTTGAGGAATGGCGTACCCACTTTGACATCTTCGCCGCTGGATACCATCAGCACCTCATCAAAGATAACGGTTTCCCCTTTGGCGCCATCTATTTTTTCGATCGAAATCTCATCGCCCTGTGAGACTTTATGCTGTTTTCCGCCTGTTTTTATTACCGCATACATACAATAAAACCTTTGCTAGAAAAATTTGGATTGCACTTTATCGAAAACAAAGACCATTTGTCAATATAATTTATTTGGCTATGCCGTCCTTTCTTAAAACCGGATTGAGCCTTTCCGTAAGATCATCGAGTTTGGTTTCCTCCAAGAAAAAGGTTCAGCAACAGCGGGGCTTTTTCCAACGGGCCTGTCAGGAATGGTTCTCCCCGACAAAGGAACTGTATTTGTGGCTGTTTTTCTCGATATCACAGTATTTGGAGAGAGCGGGACTGCAGGGAAATGAGGATTTCGATTGGAAAGGTAAGGCAAAGAGTTTTTCTTGAAATTATCTAGCGGTTCTTGAAAAACAACATCTTTTTCCTTATCCATCACAAAGGCGAGCGCGCTCTTGTATTCGAAAAAAAATTCCGGGACCATAATTTTTCTGACCAATTCATAGTGATCAGGTTTAGTAAAATAAGATGGCTGAAGTTCAGCCAGGATCATGATTAAGAGTGCAACCTTTGTAATATCGGCCGTAATAGAAACTTATTTATCACAGACTTCGACTGTTAGACCATTTGGCACGGATATTTTTTATACCAGTACCATATGGGACTTTTTTTATTATCTTTATACTTGACCTGTAAATATATTCCTCATATAAAAGGGGCAAAAATCTGCCTCCTGATCTCAGCTTGAAAAGAGAGGATCCTTCTTGCCGGAATGCCGAGAATTCATGGCGAGCACAGGACCTTAACGACGGTTCCAAAACGGTTATCAGCGAATGAAAGATGAGACATTCATCCACCTCTGCCAGCCGGATGCAAACAAATCCTGCGGGGCCTGTTGCGGACTCTACAATTATGCTGACAGCACCAAAGTTTCTCTTTCCAGACGATTAAGAGAAAGGACGAATTACTTCCGTGAAACGGTCAGGTGTAGGAAAGACTTGCCGGACTTTTCCAGGACGGTAAAAATGTCGGAAGACACGAGGAAAATATACGAGGTTATATACTGCTGTGAGTACCTGGGTTTCCTCGATGACGCGGAGAAAAAAGTAGGCTGCCTCCTCCATCCTTGCCAGAATGGCGGTGCGGATATGAGGGAGGTTTCCTTTTATGGCGGGGAGTTATGCGAGGGGCACCTGTGCCCCAGCTATCATTATCTGTCGAGAGAAGAGAAGCTGGCTCTAGCAAATATGGCGAACGACTGGTACCTTTACGGCCTATGCGTCACCGATATCGATCTGGTTAAATCATATTTTCGCCTGATCAGCGAGAGGATTTGTGAGATGCCGTCACCCGCCAGATTGAAAAAAGAGGACGGTCTTGGGGATATTATCCTCAATTTCTTTTCCTTCAAGATTTCCTGGCCCTTTAGGTCGTCTGCCACTAATCGTTTCGGCAAATATTATTTCGATGGCTCAGAATACATGATCAACCGCATCGACTACAATGCCCTTGGCTGCGAGGGATCCAGATTCAACAGTATATTTCTCAGCCTTTCTTCAGAGTTTCAGAATATGCAGCAATTAAAGGAAGGGGAGAAGCTGATAGAGGCAAACATTGATGAATTTGCTCGTGCCTATTTGCAATAATTCTGATCACCCTTGATGGACTATCGGTATTTGCACAAGATACTTTTTCCTGTAATGGCTGGCATGGGGGTATCGTATGAGTGAAGTAAGAAAAGAGATTCTTATCGCTAAAACGGATATTGATAAGAGGGTTCAGGAATTGGCTGATATCATCTCCCGTGATTACGAAGGGACGGATCTGATCCTTATCGGTATTCTCAAGGGTGCGTTTGTATTTATGGCGGATCTGATACGGTATCTACGTATCCCCTGTCAAGTCGATTTTGTCCGCTTGGCGAGTTATGGTACAGGAACCATCAGCACAGGCAAGATCACGATCTCCAAAGATATTGAAACATCAATACAGGGCAGGGATGTTCTCGTTGTGGAAGATATCTTGGATACGGGTCTGACCCTTTCTTCTCTGGTTGAGAGGCTCAAGAAAAGAGATCCACGATCATTGAAGGTCTGCGTATTCCTTGACAAGAAAGACAGAAGAAAAGTGCCGTTTGAAGCGCAGTACGTCGGTTTCGACATTCCGGACCGTTTCGTCGTGGGATATGGTCTCGATTTCAATGAGATGTATCGCTTTTTACCGGATGTCTGTGTCATCGGAGAAGATTGATGCAGAAAGCATGCTTCATAATGGGATTAATCAAGGGGGGAATCTTTCCGAAAAATTGGAGGGCATATGGTCGCACAATGCAAAAATTGTCAAACGAAATTCAAGTTTGATGAGACACTAATCAAAGGAGAGGGGATCTGGGTCAGGTGTAACCAATGCAAAAATGTCTTCTTTCTGGAAAATCCGGCAGAGGCAGGAAAGACCGCTCCCGGCGATGAAGAAAAAAATATTGATACGGAAGATATGAAAGAATATTCCCCTGAGCTCAAGAGCGCAGTACCGAAGGGGGTCATAAAAGATCAGAAGGAAGATAAGAATCAGCAGGAAAAAGTGGCCGTCATGGATATTGATAAGAAAGTTGGGGACATCGGTAAGTATAAGTCTGTGGAAGCGGGAAAAGTGCATGATGAGAGACCCGATCGGGATAAGATACCTGAAGAAAAGACCAGAGAGAAACAGGTGACGTCACGGGGAAGACAGTTAGTCTATTTATTAATGGTTCTCCTTATAGGCGGCGTTTATTTTACCTTCTTCGCTGAGACAGGTTGGCAAACGGCCTTTGAACAAATATTCGGCATATCTAAGAAAAGTGAGGAAGTGGGTCCCGCACAGGTCGACCTAGCAGATGTGAGACAGAGACTTGTGAGTAACATGACAATAGGGACAATTCGGGTTCTGGAGGGTACTGCAATTAATCGGTCTGCGTTTCCTATGACAAGGATCAAGGTTAAGGGTGAGGTTACGGATGCGTATACTGTGGTACTCGGAGTGAGGGAATCCTATTGCGGCAATCTACTGAACGCCGATGAACTGGCTACCATGACAGAGGATCAAATCCAGAAAGAACTGTCCAATCCTCAGGGAAGTGATGTGTCTAATGACAGGATCCTACCCCAAGGCCGGATTCCTTTTATGATTGTCTTTACAAGGGAACCGGCGGGCGTTGTGAAAACATTTGCCACGCCTGTAGGCGCAGAGCGCCTCCTGCCCTGAAGCTAATCTGAGGCATATTTCCAATTCTTTCAACAATCGCTTGCCTTGCCATAGGGCTATACAAATGCGGAATTGGTTAATTTGTACTTGGGAATGACCCCCTCTCGCAGGATCGTCGGTGGGTCAGTCGTTACATCTATGATTGTAGATCCTGATCCGCCCGGGGTTTGCCCGCTATGGATAACGGCGTCGATTTTGTCTCCAATACCTTGAATAACTTCTTCCGCTGATGTACATTCATGCTTACCGGAAAGATTAGCGCTTGTCGCTGTTATAGGGTGGCCGAGCTTTTTTGCCAGTGCAGTTGCGATAGGGTTGCTGGAGAGGCGGATGCCGATTTTCCCTGTGCCAGCCGTAAGAAGATGGGATACGTCTGGGGAGGCATTGAATATGATCGTCAATGCCCCCGGCCAGAATCTTTCCATAAGATGAAGCGCGAATTCCGGTATCTCTTCCACGATACCTTTTACATCATTGGCGTCGCCAATGATAACGGAGATGGGATTTTTGAAATTCCTACCCTTGATCAGGAAAATCTTCTTTATGGCGTCGTCGTTCAGTCCATCAGCGCCGAGCCCATAGAATGTCTCCGTAGGATAGGCGACAATCCCCCCTGCCCTGAGAATTGATGACGCTTCTGCGATCATGGAATCATAAGGCCTTCGGCGATCGATATTCAGGACTTTTCGCATGTCAGACTTTCCTGCTTCTTTTCTACATCTTTGGCCATCCGTTCTATGAACGTATACAATTTTTTTCTCAGGTTGTTATCTTCCAGGGCTAAAATTCTTATAGAGAGCAGGGCTGCATTTTTTGCTCCTGCCTTGCCTATGGACATTGCCGCAACGGGTATGCCTCCGGGCATCTGTGCTGTGGAGAGCAATGCATCCATTCCACCGAGGGGCGTTGCATCAATCGGCACGCCGATGACCGGAAGGAGCGACTGGGAGGCAATTACACCGGCCAGATGGGCCGCAGCGCCTGCGCCCACGATGATAACCTTAATGCCCCTTTGAGATGCCTTCTTGGCGAATGAGGATGTCCTTTCCGGCGAACGGTGGGCGGAGGTCAAAAAAACCTCGTGAGATACTGCAAAATCCTTTAAGAGCTTGATCGTCTCTCCCATAATGGGTAGGTCGGAATCGCTTCCCATGACCACGCTGACTATGGGCGCTTTCTTCTTCATATAAAGTAGTCCTCCGTCTTGTAAAGTCCCTAAAATGACAATGACCAAATTCCAAGAAAGTAGCGAATTCTCATGTCACATCAAAAGAGATGAGAACTCAACTCTATTACTCTGGACGTCTTGCACATTCAGCCCTTGAGGTTATCCGGCGTCTCGATTTCGGTGCTTTGATCTTCACGCCTTCGGTCAGTGTCGGAAGTGTCTCGTCTCCGTGAAAATCATGGCCATGTCATGCTCATCGGCCGCCTTAATAACTTCCGCATCTCGAACCGAGCCGCCTGGTTGGATTATGGCTGTTATACCTGCATCTGCTGCCATGTCTACGCCGTCCCTGAATGGGAAGAATGCATCTGAAGCCAATACGCAGCCTTTTGTCGGCAGTTTGGCTTTCATAGTGGCGACTCTTACGGAGTCCACACGGCTCATCTGTCCTGCACCCACACCGACCAATTGGTCTTTTGTGGCATACACAATGGCGTTTGATTTGACGTATCTCACAACCCTCCAGGAGAAGTCTAATGCCTGGTATTCTTCCTCCGTGGGAAGCCTCTTTGTGACTACATGGCCGTTCCTGATATCAAAATCATCGATATCCCTTTCTTGAACGAGAAGGCCTCCCACGACTCTCCGGAAGTCGTAGCCGGCAGGGCGGGTTACCTTCCGGGGAATTTCCAGGAGTCGCACATTTTTCTTTGCACTTAATATGGCTCTCGCATCCTCGTCAAATCCTGGTGCAATAATGACTTCAAGGAAAATCTTGGTCATATCTTCGGCTGCTTCTTTGTCTATAATCCGGTTCACAGCCACGATTCCCCCGAAGGCGGAAACGGGGTCCGTTTCCATGGCCTTCCTGAAAGCTTGGGCGATATCACCGCCGGAGGTGGCTGCACCACATGGGTTGGCATGCTTGACAATGACCGTTGCGGGCAATTCAAAAGCGGACACTATCTGCCATGCGGCATCGCTGTCCATAATATTGTTGTATGACAGTTCTTTTCCCTGGAGCTGATGCGCACCGGCTATGGCAGATGGGGTTTGATCTGTTTCCCTGTAAAAAGCGGCGTGCTGATGCGGGTTCTCTCCATAGCGGAGATCCTGGGCCTTGACAAACTGAACGGTAAAAGTTTCGGGGAACGTTTTTCTTGGCCCATCCTTGTTTATACTGCTTAAGTAGTTAGAGATAGCACCATCATATCTGGCCGTCAGTCGAAATACTTTGGTGGCGAGGACAAAGTTTGTATCCTCTGATATTTTTCCTCCCGTGTTTTTCATTTCCTCCAAAATGATGGAATAATCGTCGGGATCGGTGATAACAGTTACATAGCGGTAATTCTTCGCCGCCGCCCGGAGCATTGTAGGGCCACCGATGTCGATGTTTTCGATTGCCTCATCAAGAGTACAGTCTTTTCTTGCTATGGTATCTTCGAATCGGTAGAGGTTGACGACAACCATGTCAATCATATCGATATGGTGCTCGGCTGTAGCTTTGATGTGCGCCTCATTATCGCGCAATGCCAGAAGGCCGCCGTGTATCTTCGGATGCAGCGTCTTCAGCCTGCCATCCATCATTTCCGGGAACCCGGTATAATCGGATACATCAATCACATCTATGCCGCTGGTCCGCAACTGGGCCGCCGTTCCTCCTGTGGATAGGATTTCAACATTAAATTCCCTGAGACCTCGTACAAACTCGATAAGTCCTTTCTTGTTCGTGACGCTTATCAGTGCCCTTTTGATGGTATTCATAATCATTTTGTGGTCTAAGTCTTGGTGCTACTATAAACCACTTCACCCCCTTACTTGTCGCATATGGTGTATTCTTTTTTCGATGAGTGGTTCCGTGCCAATATCAGGTCTGTGATCTACAGGACCTTTGACTTGTGATGCAGCTTTTTCAGCTATTTGTTCCGCTAGAGAGAGATTCTCTGCTATGCCCACGATGCCTATTGCGCGAGATGTACTCATATGAAGTCCATCCTCCCTCTTATCAACAGAGGCATAGTACAGGCGTGCTGATCCTACGTCGCCGACTTCGATTTTTGCCGAAGTTGATTTTGCATGGGGATGGTCTTTTGGAAGACCGTAACCCATAGGCACAATGTACTTGCACACTGTTGCCTTTTCCTCGAATTCGATTTGCATTCTGTCCAGGGTCCCCTCGATGATTGCGCTGCAGACATCGACGAAATCAGTTTTCAAGATAGGAAGTATGTTCATGGCCTCAGGGTCACCAAAGCGGGCATTGTATTCCAAGAGCTTTATGCCGGATTTTGTTATCATGAATCCACCGTACATTACTCCTTTGTAATACTCTCCCGTTTCCTTATAAATGGCCTCTGCGACCATCTGGGTAATTGCAAGGCCATCTGCTACGTCTGCCTTATCCATGAACGGGAGAGAGTGGTCTTCACAGGAATATGATCCCATTCCTCCCGTATTGGGGCCCTTATCGCCGACGAACCGTCTTTTGTGGTCCTGAACAGGAGGGGTTGCGACAACTGTTTTTCCATCGCACAGACACTGCAGGGAAAATTCCTCACCTTCCAGCCTTTCGTCAATAGTCACACTTTGATGTTCGGCAAGAACCTGCTCGCAGTAGGTGAGTGCCTCTTCCTGTGTCTGAAAATGATCTCCTTGAACCATGACCCCTTTGCCGCCGGTCAGGCCGTCGGGCTTAACAACGATGCCGTCAAGTTCGCTTAAGAATTCCTTAATTCCTTTCATACCTGTGAATATTTTAAATTTGGGGTTCCCCGGTATATTATATTTTTGAAGTAAATTCCTTGTGAAGGATTTTGAAGTCTCAAGCCGGGCCAGGCTTTTGGTGGGGCCGACGGCCGGGATGCCTATTTCTTTCAAGACATCGACTATCCCGGTGTTCAGGGGATCTTCCGGCCCGATAATTGCGAAATCTACAGAGTTTCCTCTTGCAAAGGCACTTACGGCAGCGAGGTCACTGTAGCTTCCCATGGATATTTTTTCTGAGAGCGATGCAATGCCTGGGTTGTTGGCTTTCATGAATGAAAAAAGTCTTAACCTATGCTTGGATTTCATGACTGCCTCGGCGATAGCATGTTCGCGGGCACCGTTTCCGACTAAAAGTATGTTTATCATGACATTTCTCCTCGCACAACTTTCTTGCAGCAGAATATATCCGCTCGCACATCTCGTGGTTCTAATTTTGAAACTTCTGTTCTTTTGGCCTCAAAATATCGGAAAAAATCATCCGCGTCAAACAAAACTGATGGCACACTGATATTTATAGTCTGTCTTTCATGGAAAAAATTTGCTAAACTATTAGATATAAATATCCATTCTGTATGACCATCATTTCAATACCGAGGAACATTTTTATATAAAATTGGAATATCTTATTACATTCAAAATCATACTGCTTGTCATTCTTTTTCTGTTATCAGGATTTTTTTCCTGTTCAGAGGCTGCCCTTTTTTCGCTTACACCCCTCCACCTCCATAAAATGAAGGAAGAAGGCTCACCGGTTTTATCGCATGTTAACAGGCTTCTCGAGTATCCGAGAAGACTTCTCATTACGATCCTCGTAAGCAATGAATCAGTCAACATTACCATATCTGTATTGGCGACTTCTCTCTGCATTCATTACTTTGGATCAGATGGTCAATGGTTGGCGGTTGCCGTTACAACCCCGGCGTTGGTTATTTTTGCGGAAGCTGTTCCAAAAACTTTTGCCGTTATTCGTCCTATATCTTTTTCGTTATTCGTCTCGCCCCTATTGGTCCTCATCTCTAAAATTGAACGCCCTGTTGTATGGACCCTGGAAAAAATATCCTGGTTTTTTGTATCCATGTTCTCGGGTGAAAGTGCGCCGGGGAAAAAGACTCTTACAGAAGATGAATTTAAGACCCTCGTTGATGTTTACCAAAAAGAAGGAGGACTGGAAGAAGCTCAAAGGGACCTCATTCACAGGGTTTTTGGCCTGGCCGACAAGCCGGTTTCAGAGATGATGATCCCCCGCGTCGAGATGTTTTGTCTTCCCATATCTCTCAGCATGGCGGAGATGGAAGCAGAAATCATCAAAGCACGGCATACAAGGATACCCATTTACGGAAGTGATCGGGATGACATTCTGGGGATCCTATTTGCAAGGGATCTCATAAGCGGAATCTCGGGAGAAGGCGGCAGCGTTCATGTCGATAAGCTATTGAAGAAGCCGTGGTTTGTTCCTGAGGTAAAAAGTGCGGCAAGCCTGCTTAGGGAATTTCAGACGAGAAAGATGCAAATTGCCATAATTGTCGATGAATATGGAGGCGTCTCAGGCATGGTAACAATTGAGGACATCCTTGAGAGCCTCTTTGAGGATATCTACGATGACTATGGGCTAAGGGATAACCTCTGGCAGAGAATCGATGACAGAACATTGCTGGTATCAGGAAAAATGCCTGCGGAAGACTTGAATAATCTGATGGACATTTCGATCCCGGAGGAAGATTTTGACACTGTCGGCGGCTTTGTCTTCCATCTTTTCGGGAAACTGCCTGCAAAAGGGGAAGAGGTACGCTTTGGTGATTACGTTTTTAGGGTGGAAAAAATGGGTAAGGCGAGGATCTTGAATATAAGGATCGAAAAGCGGGAGCAAAGTGCTGATGGATGACTTTTCTTCTCTCCTGATGATTCTTTCTTGTATATGCTTCGAGGGACTATTCTCTGGCGGTGAACTCGCCTTTGTTGCCTCAGACGTCAATAAGCTGAGGCAGAAGGCGAACATGGGGTCCCGTTCTGCCAAGCTTGCCCTGAGACTTCTCGAGAAACCGGACTGGTTCCTTTCAACAACGTTAAGTGGTACTGGGCTATGTGTGGTCACGAGCACCTCCATAGCCACCGCCCTGTTCATATCCGTATTTGGTTTGGCCCAAGGCCCGATGTTAGCAGTTGCTGTTATGATTCCGACACTTCTCATCATGGGGGAGATTATCCCTAAGAGCATTTTCCAGCAGCATGCGGAATTCGTTGCCATGAGGCTGTCATGGTTTATTTGGGTATCATCTTGGTTACTTTTTCCCGTAGTGTTTGTCATCTCTAAAATATCACGGGGAGCAATTCGTATTTCAACTGGTGAAAAGGATATTGTCTCTTCTTCCTACATTACAAAAGACGGTCTGAAATATATCTTGAGGCACAGATCAGAAGAAAGTGATATCCTGGGCACGGAAAGGGAGATGATCAGGAACATCATCGATTTTTTCGAGGTAACTGCCGATAAGATAATGGTGCCTCTATCGGCGATGACTTCCCTGCCGGTAACGGCCACCCTCAGAGAAGCGGTGCAGCTTGCATCTGAAAAAAAATATCTGCGCATTCCCGTTTATCGAGATCAGATATTCAACATCATCGGTATTTTTCACTACTTTGATCTCTTAGAGGCCATGCACGGACAAGCTTCCAATCGTCCTTCTCTTCTTGGCGGGGACGAGACCATCGAATCCCATTTTAAGCCGGCGGTATATTATATTCCGGAGACAAAACTGGCAAAAGAACTTCTTGTTGAATTGCTGATCAGGGGTGAGAGAATGGCCGTCGTTGTCGATGAATATGGTGGTGCACTAGGCATTGTGACGATAGAAGATATTCTCGAGGAAGTCGTGGGTGAGATCGACGATGAATATGGCAGCGGTGAAAAAATGTATAAGAAGATCGGTGCAGGGAAATATCTCGTCAATGCCAAAATAAGCGTAGACAGGATTAATCAGCTGCTGCCACTGGATATTCCGCACGGAGACTATGAAACCCTCGGAGGATTCTTGCTTTGCAAGATGGAAAAGATACCAAAAAGACGAGACACATTAAGACATGGTAACAACCTGTTTGTCATCGAGGATGCCGACGCAAGGTCCATCAAAGAGGTTTTAATTGAGATGCTGATTAATGTCGATATCAACGGAGGAGATAAGACCAGTTTTTGATGCTTTAGTAAAAAATCAAAAAGGAGTAAGCGGGAGTCAGAGCCAAGTCAAAGCGGAATTTAAAAAGAGCGACTATCGACAGGCGAATGGATAAACATCCTTATTAATAAGAAGCATGTGGGGCAAACTGTACGCCTGCCCCAGAGCTTGCGAAAGGAAGGATGAATATGAATCCGGCGAGTGCCGCGTGCGTGATGGCAGGGAAACTTTTCTTATTGCTATGAGTCTCAAGCAATGAACTCTTCTATAAGGTCGTCTAATGTACGGAAATGAAAAACAGCAAGTGAGTGCCATCATATTGGCGGCAGGTAAGGGGAAGAGGATGAAGTCGGATTTAGCAAAGGTTCTGCATCCATTATGCGGCAAGCCTATGCTGACTTATTCAATTGATGCAGCCAGAGCACTGAAGGTGGAAAGAATTGCAGTCATCATAGGTCACCAGGCAGGCCTCGTCAGGGAGTCATTCAAGGATGAAGGTTTGATCTTCGTAGAACAGCGTGAGCAGCTGGGAACGGGACATGCAGTTCTTCAGGCGAGAGATGTTTTCCGCAGTTACGATGGCACTATACTAATATTGTGCGGTGATGTCCCTATGCTCTCATATTCAACAATCAGGGCCTTGCTGGAGGTACATATCATGGAAAAATCAGCTGTCACGGTTCTGACAACGATATTGGATGACCCCTCCGGTTATGGACGAGTAATCAAGGAAGGAGATAAGGGACAGATATCGAGGATTGTTGAGGAAAAAGATGCCACTCCTTCTGAGAAGAAGATAAGAGAGATAAATACGGGCATATACTGCGTCGAGAGCAATTTCCTCTTTAGAGCCGTTGGCGATATAGGCAATGAGAATATTCAGAGAGAATACTATCTCACGGATATAGTAGGCATCGCCTGGAAGAAAGGTTTGAAGACCAGGTCATTCATCACTGCCGATTCCTATGAAGTCATGGGCATAAACTCCCCTGATGATCTCATGAAGGCATCCAAACGCATGACGACATGCAAGTGAAGATAGGAAATCTGACCCTTAAGAATAATGTTTTTCTGGCGCCCATGGCAGGCATTACGAATCTGCCTTTCCGGATCCTCGCCAGAGAGTTTGGGTGTGGATTAGCATTTACGGAAATGATCAGCGCCAATGGTCTTGTCAGGAAGACTAGCAAGAGCCACCGGTATCTTCAATCATCACCTGACGACAAACCCTTAGGCGTCCAGATCTTTGGATCAGATCCTACTATCCTTTTCGAAGCGGCACAAATGGCAACAGATTTCGGTGCTGATCTAATAGATATAAACATGGGCTGTCCTGTTAGAAAGGTCGTAAAGACAGGCGCCGGAGCCGCCTTGTTAAGAGAACCTGATCTGGTGCGTCATATTCTGCAAGCGATCCGGAAGGCAACATCATTACCAATGACTATAAAACTTCGCTCAGGCTTGCATCGTGGTGAAATGAGAGCCCTTGAGATTGCTATTATAGCCCAAGATTGCGGAGTTGATGCCGTAGTACTCCATCCCCGTACTGCAGATCAGGGTTACAGCGGGGCCGCAGATTGGAGTATTATTGGAGAAGTGAAAAAGAAATTACATATCCCTGTAATCGGAAGCGGCGATATAAGAAGCCCGGAAGACGGTTGCCGGATGATAAGCACAACTGGTTGTGACGGCATAATGATAGGAAGAGCAGCACTTGGCAATCCCTGGATATTTAGAGACATCATACGGCATCTTGAGGAGTGCGATAGCGGGCTTTCTCCTTCGAGAGCTGACCGGGAAAGGGTTATAAGATGTCATATGGAAATGGAAGTCAATTGCTTGGGGGAAAGTCTCGGTCTAAGACATTTCCGAAAACACCTCCTCTGGTATACGAAGGGCATGAGAGGTGGCTCCCTGTTCAGAGAGGTGGTGGGCAGGATACATGATAAGAATGCCATATTAGATGCAGTTCATCGATTTTTCCACGCTGATGTCGAAGTCCCCCCAGACCCTGAAGCAATAAAATAAGCGCTTGACATTTATGGGTCGAATTGGCATAATCCCAACCGATTCTTTAGACAAAACTTACCGAGAGGTTCATTGATCAGCAAAATTTACTTATCTTACAATAAAGCATGTATTTTCAGCATGTTTGATTGTAAAGAATGCGATGACGAACTGTATGAATGACGTGATGAGTGGGGAATTCGTTAAATTTCAGGAATTGGAAAACAAAATTAAGAATCTTATCGAAGAACATGCTCTGCTGAGAAAAAAGAATCATGAATTAGAAGAACTTCTCAAGAGCAAAGGATTGGAGTTAGAAGGGGCGAACAATAAAATAAGGGGACTAAACGAGGAAAGGAATTCTATACGCACAAAGGTGGACTCACTACTTGATTTGCTTCAGGATATCAATGTACATTAATGAATATTGAGGTCATGTATTTGGACAAGAGTTTTAATATAAATATACTGGGGCAGGAGTTGTCAGTTTTATCTGATTCGGGGGATGAACACGTGGCAAGTGTTGTCAATTATGTCAATGACAAAATAAGAGAAGCAGGAAGTACATCCGCTAACAGGAACACCTTAAATGTTGCTATACTGGCTGCTTTGAACATTGCAGACGAGTATATTAAATTTAAGGGAATGAAAGAAGATAGTTGTAGTCAATTAGAGCGTAGATCTGAGACACTAATTGATCTTATTGATGAGATAAGGTGAAGTAAAAAGATATTATCCCCTGCAGTGTGCGTGATTAACATTCATTTTTTGAGCCAACACCTTGAAACCGGGGGCCTTTCCTTGTTAGCGGTGTGCATGTCTGCCAGCATCCCGTAGAAACGGTGGTGGAAAGCCTGAAGCAACAATAGGGTGCCCACCTTATCGGAAGGTTCAAAAAGGTGTTTAACACGGCATAGGCGGGGGTTTTATTTTATAATTTAGGGCTTTAATCAGGATCTATTCCCGCAGC
>PDVH01000064.1_pt1 | contig 29452 bp, 22 predicted proteins | sample 1369781 | NCBI WGS metagenome assembly PDVH01 (sample SAMN07795378, study PRJNA414565) | Alkali sediment metagenome, whole genome shotgun sequencing project. | isolation source: glacial lake sediment | place: Bosnia and Herzegovina: Donje Bare Lake | collected 2016-06
GATATATTTTTCAAAAAGTTCCGGTCTCTTTTTTGTCGTGAAGGTTCTATTCGAGAGATTTATGTAAAGGATGTTGGCGAGAGAATCATCTTTTAACATCGCCTGCCACCTCCTTTTTCTCCAATCCTATGACCTTATGGGGACAGAATTTGACGCAGTAACCGCAGTGGATACAGATCATCGGCTTGTTCGTGGTCTCATCCCAGAGGATGGCGCTGATGAGGCAGGCATCCAGGCAGTGCTCGCAGCCTATGCATTTTCCCGTATCGAGGCGAACGCCGCCGTCTTTTCTTGGCTCCAGAGCATTCGTTGGACAGACTTTCGCGCAGGGAGGATTATCACAGGCCCGGCAGACAATGACGCTAAAACCCCGCTCCATACCTCCGACGGACTTCACGGCAATACAGGACTTGGTGAGGCCGGCCTCATCCTGCCTGCGTGAGCACGCGAACATGCAACACTGACAGCCTACACATCGTTCTGTTTCCAATACCGCAAGTCTCATTGACTTGTTCCTTTCGCTCTCATATCAATCTTAGTCGAGTAGACCGGTTTCTCCCCATACCACAGGTTGAGGTTTGTTTTCTCCGTTAATCTGTTGGATCAACCCCTCACAGAACTGGACATCTATATTTCTGTTATCCGCATCATAACTATCGAGGAAATAACATCATGATTAAGAGTTGAAGCCCTGCATCTTCCTCGATGTTGACGATTTGTGAATTTTAGGAAGAAAGAGACTCATCTCAATGCTGCCCGTTAAATCAAGACCAGTTTAAGACAAAGAATGTAATCACTCTCCAAAACAAGAAAGGGTGGGGAACCGGTTCCACCCCTTCTTGCCCAACAGTTTAAAGCTTGCTATTTGAAGATTATTTCTTTTTAAATTTTAATTTACTTCACTATATCTTTCAATGCCTTACCGGCTGTAAATTTAGGGACCTTTTTGGCCGCAATCTTGATCTCCTTACCGGTCTGAGGATTTCTTCCTCTTCTGGTAGATCTTTTAGAGACAGAAAAAGTACCAAAGCCAACGAGAGTTACCGATTCTCCTTTCTTCAGCGACGTCTTAATTGCCCCAAGGAAGGCATTTACGGCCTTTGCTGCTTCTGCCTTAGTACATGTAGATTTTGCGACCACATTGATGAGATCTCCCTTGTTCATTTCTTCGTCCCCCCTTTATTTAAACTCGTTTTGATCCGCCAAAGGCGGCAACTCTCTGTGTCGATACACTTTTTTTATACAGACTCAACATTTCTCTGCTGATCACTATCTCATAATATTGACCTCCGGCCGTTGTATCTTTCACTGTCGTAATATTTTTCTACATCGACTAGTTTCAGCTTACCGACGATTTCCTTGAGAGGAATGCTTGTTATTTCCCCCCGTGCAAGGCTTACCATGCGACCGAAATCTTCGTGAATGATCATGTCAACGGCAGCCATCCCGAACCGCCTAGCCATCAAACGATCATTAGCGGTGGGTGATCCGCCCCGCTGTAAGTGACTAAGGATGAGAGAGCGTGATTCAAAATCTGTTCTCTTTTCGATTTCAGTGACGATGTAGCTCGCTATTCCTCCGAGTGTAGGATGTCCGAAGTCATCAATCTTTCCATTTCTGAGAAGCTCCTGCTGTCCCGCTGGTTTGGCCCCTTCTGATGCAACGATTATAGAATACTTTATCTCCCGACCCCTCCTCTCTCTAAGAAGTTCGCACACCACATCCATATCAAAAGGGTATTCAGGTATCAGAATAATATATGCACCGCTGCACTCACCTCCATGAAGTGCAAGCCAGCCCGCATGACGTCCCATCGTTTCAACAACAAAGATGCGGCTGTGAGAACCAGCGGTGGTTCTCAATCGATCAATTTCCCCCATAATCACATTAACTGCCGTATCATAACCGAGTGAATATTCAGTTCCCGTGAGGTCATTGTCAATTGTCTTCGGAATACCCACTGTCTTTATACCTAACTTATGCAATTTATAAGCTACACCGAGGGTATCTTCTCCTCCGAGTACAGCGATAACATCAATCCCAAGTTTTTTGATGTTATCGATTAATTTTTCAGAGCGATCATTCTTCGGATTAAATGGGTTTGTCCGCGATGTCCCTAAGTGTGTTCCACCATAGCGGTCCCATGTTCGTACGATCTCTTCATCCAGATGCCTAAGGTATCGATCACGGCTTTTGGGATCGTTCGGATCAATCTCCACCAAGCCCCTCCAGCCTTCGGTAACACCTATAACCTCAAAGGAAACTGAACGTTTCTCGGCAAGTTTTGGATCAAGAGCAGTTTTTGTAACCCATTTGATCGCACCATTCAAGCCAGGACAATCTCCCCCACCTGTTAAAACGGCTATCTTCAGTTTCATCATCCTTAATCCTTATACGTATAAGTTCTTTGATTATTTCTTATATGTTTTGATCATTTTTTCAACAAATTAATTGAATTTATATAACATAACTACAATATACTGAAATATCAACAGTAAGTTTCAAAAATAAGAGTTATACATGAGCAGTCTATATAATTTATCATGCCTTGTCAGGCGTATAGTAAAAAACCCTTGCAAATTTTATCATGATGTTTTAGAAATCAGTCCACTTTTCATTCAGGAGATTAAATATGTCAAGAATCTGTGAGGTATGCGGCAAAAAGCCGGTTGTCGGTCACAATGTAAGCCATGCAAATAACAAAACAAAAAGAACATGGTATCCTAACCTTCAAAAGTTACGCTGTGTGGACAAGAAAACAGGAGCAATAAAACGAACCAGAGTGTGTACGAGGTGTATACGTTCCGGTTTTGTGAAAAAGGCACTATAAAAAATCATCATAATCAGAGCTTCCTAACAACCATGATTAAGGATATAAATAATCTTTATGATCACTGAATAAACCCTGTCCTTGAAGTGTCTGCTAACCTCGCTTTTAATACCGCCAAATAATCACCTTAACAGTAATCTTTTCAGGAGAGCCTTCTCCTTTCTCAAGATTACATTGACCATTAATTATCAAGTGAGTTGGACGCGATATTATTACTGTAATCATTCTTTTCTTGACATGGATGCTTATATTGATATTATAAAATATAAGTCATTTAGGGCATAATCTGTATCAAATTCCGGATGAGAAGAAATTGAAATAACCATGACAGCAGTAAGTTTACCCACAACACAATGGAGGTTATTAGAGAGCGACAAGGCCATACAGGATATGCTGGTCAGGGAGCTACATATTCACCACATTGTCTCGCGTATATTGACGAGCCGCCGGATTTTAACCTCCGACGATGCCAATAGATATCTGTCACCCTCCTTGAATGATCTGCATAATCCCCTTTTGATGATGGATATGCAAAAGGGAGTCCAACGTTTAATCAAGGCAATTTATAACAAGGAAAAAATTGTCATTTATGGCGATTATGATGCTGATGGTGTAACATCCGTTGTTGTTCTCTTGAAGTTCCTCCGGGAAATCGATCCGACTGTATCATATTACATTCCGGAGCGTATCAAAGAGGGATATGGCCTTAGCAAGCCTGCAATTGACAGGATGAAGGCCGGCAATGTTAAGCTGATTATTACTGTGGATTGCGGCATCTCCGATCATGAGCAGATATCTTATGCAGGGTCAGTCGGCATAGACACTATCATACTTGACCATCATGAAGTTCCCAACACCCTCCCTGATGCCGTCGCGATCATTGATCAGAATCGCAGGGAATGCGTTTTCCCATTTAAGGATCTTGCCGCTGTGGGCATAGTTTTTAATTTTCTTATAGCCCTGAGGGGAAAACTGCGAAATGACGGTTTCTGGGAGAATAAAAAATATCCTAATCTTCGGGAATATCTGGACCTTGTCGCTATAGGAACCATCGGCGACATATGTCCGCTTATAGATGAGAACAGGGTATTTACAAAGATCGGCCTTGATCTTATCACCGAAGGTAAAAGAGTGGGGCTGCGGGCATTAAAGGAAATTTGTGGCATTGATACTCAGGTTATTGATTCCGGCAAGGCTTCCTTCTGCCTAATTCCGCGGATCAACGCGGCAGGGCGCGTTGCAACTGCAAATGAAGCAGTTCAACTTCTTTTGACTGACGACATTGAAGAGGCCAGGAGGATTGCTCAAAATCTCGAAATATACAATCGTAAGCGTCAGGCAATGGAAAAAACTATACTTAACGAGATTCTTGATGAAATTGAAAAAACAATAGACCCAGGAAATGTTCGGTCCCTTGTGTTCGCTTCTGATAAATGGCACCCGGGTGTAATAGGCATCGTAGCTTCAAAACTGGTGGATCGGTATAATAGGCCTACTATTTTGATAAGTATAAAAGACGGCATCGGCAAGGGTTCCGGAAGAAGTATTTCAGATTTTAATATATATCTGGGTTTGAAAGAATGCGATTCTTTACTGCTTTCTTATGGAGGACACCGATATGCTGCCGGGATTTCAATCAAGGAAGAAGACATTAAAGAATTTGCAATCATGCTTGAGAATGTTATCAGTAAGGAAATCAATATTTCTGATTTTGTTTCTCAAACCAACATTGATGCCATCTGTAATCTCAACGATATAAACCATGAGCTTATATCACAGATCGGCAGGCTTGCCCCCTTTGGCAGCGGCAATCCTGAACCTATTCTTTTAGTAAAAAATATCAATGTCACCTCCCAGTCTGTGGTAGGTAATAACCACTTGTGGATGCGCTTGACGGGGGATGGCATATCTTATAATTCTATCTGGTTCAATAAAGGTCATCTTATCGATTCTCTGTCCGGATCTGCCCTCGATATAGCCTTTACGCCTCATATCAATAACTGGAACGGGGCTTACGACATCCAGCTCAAGATGAAAGACATGTCCGTACCCGCCTATATTTAAAACACTTGCTGTCAGTTCTATGTATCTATTTCCACTCGCGCTGATCGACAATCAAATTATCATCATCTCTTAATGTGCCTGGATTCAAAAATTCCAGACGATCAATTCTTATCGTACATACATCTTTAAAATGTTCCCTGAATTTCTCTTCTAGGGATACAGTATTTATTCCTGCCTCTTTCGGCTCCAGTTTCACGGTTAAAATATCCTCATGAGAGGTTCGGCTGACAAGGAGCTGGAATCTCATGTTGTTAAATTTTTCTTTGATCATATTAAGCTGACTCGGTGCGATGAAAAGTCCCCTGACTTTCACGGCATCGCCCACCCGCCCGGCAATGCCATCCAAACGAAATGATGTTCTTCCGCAGGTGCATGGTGACTCTATTACTCTTGAAAGATCACCGGTCCCGAACCGGAAAAGGAAGAAAATGTTATTGAAACGGGTTACGACAACTTCGCCCAGCGTTCCAGTCGGCACCCTTTTTCCTGTAGCCGGATCAATAATTTCCAGAAGAACTTCTTCACAGATATGCCATCCTTTCTTTTTTTTGCATTCAAAAGATACATCCCCCACTTCCGTTGCGCCATACATCTGATATGTGTCAATAGCATATTCCCGCTCGAATTTATCTCTCAACGAAGGCGCAAGAGGTTCCGCGGCAAAGCAGGCTCGCCTCATCCTGAAATCTTTCTTAAAATCATAACCCATTTCTTCGGCCTTATTTATAATGATCATTAAAAAACTGGGAGTGCCTGTATATGCTGTTACAGATAGGTCGCGAATCAACTGTACCTGAAGTTGTGAACTTGAAGTTCCCGAAGGGATGACTGTAGCACCAATGTGTCTTAATCCTCCATGGAATGTCAACCCTGCTGCAACCATATGATAGGAAAAAGCATTTAAAACCACATCTCCTTTTCCGATACCGGCAGCATAATATGCCCTTGCCCATAGATTGTCATTCTCTGAGAGGTGTGGTTCATATACAGGACCCGGAGAAATAAAAATTCTATCAACATCTGCATCTCTATTGTTCAGCTCTCCGTATGGAGGTTCCGACATCTCAAACTCGATTAATTTTCCTCTGGAGATAACAGGAAGTTTTTCGAAATCACTCAGGGTTTTAATTTCGGAATGATCCATCTTCAGCTCGGTAAACATCTTTCTTATACGACTTGATTTTTGGTAACCCGCCTTGAGCATTTCCATTATTTGTAACGAGTGCCGGCGTTCTCTTTCTTCCACAGGCATACATTCTTTATAATCATAGCAATCTGCCATAGGCTCTCTCCCTTATAAAAGTTTGCAGATCCAAAAATTTATTACGTCATTGCTGAATCAAAGATTTTTTCGGGTACCATGCCATCTATTTACAGCCATCTCTTTCGACGGCGATATGACTTGACATCTTTATATGATTTTAACGCGCCAGTTGCCCCCATACCCAAGTAGAATTCTTTTATGTCGGGATTCTCAACAAGGGTTTTTGCAGCACCTTCCATAACGATCTTCCCATTTTCCATTACATAACCATAATCAGAAATCTGCAGGGCCATATTGGCATTCTGTTCGACGAGCATAATTGTTGTTCCCTGTTCCTCATTTATCTTTTTTATGATCTGAAATATTTCCTTCACAACCATGGGAGCAAGCCCAAGAGACGGCTCATCCAAAAGCAAAAGAGCAGGGTGAGCCATCAAAGCCCTTCCCATGACAATCATTTGAAGTTCTCCACCGCTGCAATATCCGGCAAGCATCTTCCTTCTTTTCAATATGGCGGGGTTCCCACAATAAGGTTTTCTTCTACAGTCAAATATTTGAAAGGCTGACGGCCTTCCAGGACCTGGATTATTCCCTTGCGCGTAATGACCTCGGGAGCCTGATTCTGAATGGGCTTTGCATCATACATGATGGTCCCTTCCGTCACCTTGCCGTTTTCTGGTTTAAGCAGGCCAGATATGGCCTTCAGCGTTGTCGATTTTCCGGCACCGTTGCTGCCCAGAAGGGACACAATGGATTTCCGTTCAACAATAAGGGATACTCCCTTAAGGACCTGAATAACATCTGAATAAATGATGGATATATTATTTATATCGAGAATAGTACTTTCAGTCATCCGGATAACTCTTAATAAGAAAACGGCCATAGCCTGAAGTTGGAACGTATAATACGCCATATCTCCGCAAGTCCACGCGGCTCAAAGAGAATGAATAGAACTATCGCCAGTCCAAAGAAAATTTCTCTCAATGGTGCTACATTCAAACCTGCTTCCGTGAAGATTCCCACGTTCATAACGATATCTGTCAGCCATCTCAGAATTTCATTTAAAAAGGTTATGAAGATGGCGCCGTAAATGGAACCGGTAATACTTCCTAGGCCTCCTATGATTACCATAGCGATGTATTCAACGGAGAGACCAAGGTTAAATGGTTCCGATGTTATGCTGACCATGTAATAAGCCCATATTGCACCGGCAAAACCGGCATAGAACGAGCTGATTCCAAAAGAAAGGAGCTTATACCTGAAAATTGGAATACCCATACCTTCCGCAGCCCGGTCATTATCTCGAATAGCAATAAAGGCTCTGCCATATTTTGTTCTCATAAGGTTTACAGCTATCCAGATCATCACAATGAGGCTAACAAATATTATAAAAAAGAAGTCTTTATCGCTGGCCAATTGTAATCCAAAAATGGAGGGGCTGGGAAGCGTAATTCCCATAGTACCTTTCGTCATACTTTCCCAATGGATCAAAACGTATTCAATGATAATCTGACCTGCGAGGGTTGCAATTGTTAGGTACAGGCCTTTTAGACGTCCGGATGGTATACCGAAAATCATACCTACCAGGGCAGAGACCAGCCCGGCAATCGGCAGGTTGAGAAGGAACGGAATGTTTGTGGACGTTGCAAGTATTGCAGCGGCATAAGCACCGACGCCGATGAAAGCCCCGTGACCAAGAGATATCTGACCCGTGTATCCGATAAGGATATTTAACCCGATTGCCGCAATTGATGCTATCCCGACCGTATTCAGTACATGGAGGAAATAGGGGCTGCTAATGAATGGTACTATGACAAAAAGCATAAAAATACCGATCCACAGCCAAAGTCTGCCGAAGTCGGTCTCAAAGACAGTAATTTCCTGTTCGTATTTTTCCCTGTAATTACCGCAGGGATGGAAATGAAATTTATTCATTACTGCCTTATACCCTTTCAATTTCCACCAGGCCAAAAAGCCCATATGGTTTTATCATGAGAATGAATACAAGTATAATATACGGTACAACATCACGGAGCGATGGCGAAATATAGCCCCCTGTGAATGTTTCCAGTATACCTATAATGAGACCGCCAAGAATCGCACCACCAATGCTGTCCAGACCGCCAAGGATAACCACAGGGAATACCTTGAGCCCAATCGCGCTGAGATCATGCACATTAATGCCGTTTATAACACCCATTACAATACCGCTCATACCGGCTACAAGTGCAGCAATAGCCCACGATAGAGCAAAGACCCTTTGAACATGAACCCCCAATGAGAGTGCCGCCTTTTGATTATCAGCTACAGATCTCATAAATATGCCCTGTGAAGAATACTTGAAAAAAAGACCAAAAAGTATAAGAAAAATCACACCGATAATAAGAGCTGCCGTATAGACCGGTGGTATGTTAATCACATCCCACCGAATACTGAGAGATTCAGGTAGAAAATCAGGATAGGTCTGCAAATTTCCTCCCCATATAAAGAGCATTATACCTCTGAACATTGAGGCCATTCCCACTGTCAGCATGATCACATAGATGAGAGGCTCACCGATAAGAGGACGTAGAAATAATCTTTCAATCAGAAATCCCAAAACAAAACAACCCGCAAGGGTCACCAGGAAGGCAACAGCAATAGGTAATTTGGCCCATGTTACCATGGCCAGAAAAAAGAAGGCTCCTAAGGCAAGTAATTCGCCATGTGCAAAATTCAGTACGCTGGAAGATTTAAAAATCATGACAAAACCCATGGCGGATAGCCCATATAAGAAACCAATACTTATACCATTTATGAAAAGTTGTAGAAAAAAGCTCATACGCTATACCTTAAATAACTTTAATAATTTTCGCTGTAGTTTCAATTTCGCCGATCTGCCCGTCCCGATACTGAATCTTTGTTTTGATATCAACCTGATCCTTTCCCGTGTACATCGCTTCTATGAGTTTAAGATAGAGTCCATAAATAAATCTCCTGCGCACCTTCCCCGTTCTCGTCAGCTCTTCATCATCGGCATCCAGGAGTTTGTAGAGCAATATGAATTTGCGAATCTTCATGGTATCCGGCAGATTGATATTTACCTTTCTAACTTCATCAAGTACCAGGTTCTCAACAGCTGACTGTTGAGACAGGTCTATGTATGTCGTATACGGTATCATGCGCTCTTCAGCCCAGTTTCCTACATTGCCCATGTCAATGTTAATGAGTGCGGTGATGTATGGTCGCCCCTCACCGAACATTACGGCTTCCTTGATATATGGACTGAACTTGAGACGCGTTTCTATGAAATCCGGTGAAAATGCTTCTCCATCTTTGTTTTTGATAATATCGCCCTTACGCCCGATAATCACTAGATGACCGTCTTTGTCTATATAACCTGCGTCGCCGGTTCTGAGCCATCCGCCGTCAAAAGCCCCTTCTGTCGCTCTAAAGTCGTTATAGTATCCTACAAAGTTTGAATCACTCTGAACCAGAACTTCCTGATCATCTGCTATCTTCACAAGGGTCCTGGGCAATGGTTTCCCTACTGATTCCAGCTTTACTTCGCCATCGGGCTGAACCTGGAATATTCCGCCTGCTTCGGTCAAACCGTAACACTGCTTTAGATTTAATCCAATGGCGCGAAAAAAATGAATCACATCAGGACTGATAGGATGACCTCCCGTAAAGGCGCTTTGAAAACAGGCACATCCTGCTCGATCGAGCAAGGGCCGATAGATTACCATTGAGGAGATTCGGTAAAGTAAATTCAGATATCCTGGAACAGCCGTTTTTTGTGATTGAAGACTTACGACCTTTTTCCCTATTTTAATTGAAGAAGTAAAGAGATTACGCCTGATAAAGCCTGCATCGTCCATTTTCACCATAATACGTGAGGCCAGATCCTCCCAGAAGCGTGACGATGTGATGATAATTGATGATCCGATTTCACGAAAATCTTCGGTTACTGTATCCGGCATTTCAGGAAAATTCATGGTCATCCCGCCCAGGAGTGCCACACCTACCCCCCACATCTGATCCACAATCCATGCCGGCGGAGATATTGAAATCCAGTTTCCCCCAGGTTTTATTTGAAGAGCTTCCACCCACTTCCTGGCCATTTCGGTTATGTTGCGATGAGACAGCATGGCAAGTTTTGAAATTCCCATTGTCCCCGAAGTCTGTATCATTATAGCAACATTATCCCTCCTGCCCTTTTGCAATTCCTCTGAAAAATAATCAGGCTTTTCACGGTCAAGATTTTCACCTAACGCTAAAAGATCAGAAAAACTGAGGAGCCATGGGTTGTCTTTATATGTCCTCATCCCTGTTGGATCTATATAGATGACCCGGCGAACATGAGTTAGTTTCTCACGACTTTCAATTATCTTGTCTACTTGTTCCTGGTCCTGGGCGATGACATAGACCGCTTTAATACGACTGAGGGCATGACACAATTCTTCTGCAACAGAAGATGTAAATAGACTGAGGGATATCCCGCCGACTGACTGACAACCGATTTCACTAAAGAGCCATTCCGGGACGTTGTTTGTGATGATGCCAACGTTTTCTCCCCTTTTAAGTCCGATAGCGTTTAAGCCGAGGCCGGTTTGCTTCACATATCGATAATAATCATGCCAGTTATATGTCTGCCAGATACCATATGCCTTTTCACGGATAGCTGTCTCTTCCGATCCGAGTCTCTCCGCCTGCTTTAACAAAATCTGGGGCAACGTATATTGAGATAAAGATGCAAGTATTTCATCATCTGCAATTTTATAGCTGGCCACAGGAAGCACCTTATTCATCAAACACTGACTGTATCACCGAGATATGCCTTGATGACCTCTGGATGGTTTCTGATTCTATCCGGGTTACCCTCAGCCAGTTTTTCACCAAAGTTCAACACTACAATTCGCTGAGAAATACTCATCACTATAGACATGTCATGTTCTACCAGAATCATCGTCTGACCCCACGCCTGATTCATCTCGGTCAAGAAACGGACCATGTCTTCCTTCTCTTCGAGGTTCATTCCTGCGAATGGTTCATCAAGAATCAGAAGAGCCGGCTCCAGGGCAAGTGCGCGGCCCAGTTCAACTCTCTTCATCAAACCGTACGGCAATGATCCTACCGTCTTTTTCCTGATAGCCTGGATTTCCAGAAAATCAATCAGCTCTTCCAGGACACGACGGTGATGAATCTCCTCTTTTCGTATTGACGATGAGAAAAGACAAGCCGGAGCGATCCCATATTTGCAGTGGTTATGGCGCGCAAGAAGCATGTTTGATAGAACTGTCATGCCGGGAAACAGCTCGATGTTTTGAAAAGTCCTTCCTATGCCTATCCGGACAAGATGGTGAGGTGGCAAATGAGTTATATCCTTGCCGTTAAAAAAAATGTATCCCTTTTGCGATTTGTAGAAGCCTGTTATACAGTTCAAAAGACTTGTCTTTCCGGCACCGTTCGGTCCGATGATTGCCACCAGTTCACCAGTACTCACATTGAGATCAATATCGCTCAGTGCCTTGACACCGCCAAAGCTTAAGGAAAGGTTACTGACCTTAAGCTCTGCAACCCTATCCTCCGCATTCCGGGAATGAAATATGCTTGGTTTTCCTCGATATGCTTTCATAGATCCGATACGGTTACTTCAATAACTTGATCTTTTCCTTCAGGGGATTAAAGAAATTCGTTATAGGTGCATATGAACCGTCTTCTCCAACTTTTACAATTCTGGCTTTAAATGATCCCCCATGATCATTCGCTGTGTATGTAACATTCGGAACAAGCCCGCCAAAATCTTCGTTTTTAAACGACTCCATAGCCTTGTTGATTGTAGCTCTATTAATCTCCTTATATTTTTGATTGGCCCGGATGAATGCCCTCTCCATTATCATACCTACCACTACGCCTTCCCAGTATGATGCATCGAACTTGTCAACTGTTTTGTAGCGTTTCCACAGTTCTGTCATATCTTTGATGCCCTGACTCTTATCAACAGGGAGACCCCCTGAAAACTGAATGCGTAGGCGATCTTTTATCAAGCCCTTGCCAAGTTTAAAAAAATCAGGGTCTGTTGACGTCCAGGTACCGAAAAATGCCGGGTTATAATTGATACGGTCTGCACTTTTGAATGCCGTTATAATAGCTGCAGGAAGCATTTGCATGAATACATATTCTGCACCGCTTTTCTGTAGACGCAGCAATTCAGTGGTTAAATCCACAGTTTTCGGCGGGAACTCTTCAATGGCGACAATGTTAATATTTATTTTTTTTGCGTATTCTTTGCAAGGTTGATGTATAGAACGGCCGTATGCGTTGTTATATGTCAAAAGTCCTACCTTCGGTGCATCTTTTCCCCTGTGTATGGTGCGTATGTATTCGAGAATCGCATAACTGTCCAACCGATAGCTGCCAAAGGGCAAATACATGTAGCTTATCGGTGACTCAAGAATCTCCCAGCTCGTAGAATAATTGATGGTTGGTATTTTATATTGCTGAATAATTGGTTTTGCTGCCAGGCCTTCGCCGGCACTCCAGGTTGCAATCATATCAACTTCATCCTGAATGGCAAATCTTTTCACGGCCGAGACAGCCTCCGGGACTTTGTACCCTGTATCTACAAGAATCATTTCAATCTTGTAACCTCCGACGCCGCCTTTAACCTCATTCACGTACCGGAAATAATCCTGCTGACCCTTGGCATGAAATTGCCCCCATGTGGACGCAGGACCAGTCATGTTAATTGCTGCACCGACCTTTATGGTTTTGGCATCTGCGCCAGAACTAAACCACAAAAAAGTGAATCCCGTTATTACTGCAAAAACGATTACATGAAATATTCTTTTCATCTCAATCCTCCCGTAAAATAAAAGAGGCTCTGGAGAATCCACAGCCTCTTACATAAAAAAGTCGTGGACAGCTAAACGGTCTGCCCACGGCTCTATTAACAGTTCCAGGTCATGAGCGCAGCAGGCAGACCCCACTAAAAAAAGCAAAATAAGTAAAGAATCTTTGTACCCTTATGCGTAGCATGTCCATCATTTTTCCACAAAGTTTAACGCTTCCCGTGGCGTGCTTATAAAACCAAACCGCATCGATGTCAAGCAGAAATTCTTATTAATTTCAGTCTATGCCGAGTTTTTCAATCCTGTAACGTAATGAATCAAAACTTACCCGAAGCATCTCAGAAGCTTTCGTCTTGGATCCTTTAACCTTCTTCAGAGTCTCCTCTATTAAGTGCCTCTCATACTTTGCCACTTCTTCATTCAAATCTATTCCATCATCCGGTATGTTAACATCCGAAAAGTTACTTACATCATGTAGATTTCCCGAGATTAAAAGATTCTCCGGCAATATGATATTAGATGTTTCCAGGGCAACACTTCGTTCAATGATATTCTCAAGTTCTCTGACATTCCCGGGAAATGGATAGTTCATTAGGAGTTCCATGGCATAGGATGAAATCGTTTTGATTTCTTTGCCAAACGCCATAGAATATTTTTCAATGAAATGTTTAGTTAAGACAGGGATATCCTCCTTACGTTCTCTCAAGGGCGGCACATGTATTGGTATGACATTGAGGCGATAAAATAAATCCTCCCTGAAGGAGCCATCTTTAACTTTCTTTTCCAGATTCTTATTCGTAGCTGAGATAATTCTAACATCTACCTTGATATCCTCCGCGCCCCCCACCCTTCTGAAAGTCTTTTCCTGTACAACTCTAAGAAGTTTTACTTGAAGATATGGAGGTAACTCACCTATTTCATCCAGAAATATAGTTCCGCTTTTGGCGATCTCAAAAAGCCCGGGCTTATCGACGTGTGCTCCGGTAAAGGAACCCTTCATATGACCAAAGAATTCACTCTCAAGCAGACTTTCAGGGACGCCACCACAGTTAATTACAGTAAAGGGCATTTTTCTCCTGGGGCTATTTTCATGGATAGCTTTAGCGACAAGTTCCTTTCCTGTTCCACTTTCACCTAGGATTAAAACGTTTGTCGGAGTTTCTGATACTTTTTTAATGTCTTTATATACATTGAGCATGCCTCTGCTTTTCCCTATCATATTACTGAATGAAACGGCATCTTCAACTACCTTTATAAATAAAGCATCAGTTTCCCTGACCCCCTTTTTATCAAGGGCACCGGTAATGATTGACTTTAGTTCTTCTACATCAATGCCTTTCTCTATATAGTCGTATGCCCCTTCTTTCATGGCGGATACTGCCGTTTCTGGAGATGCATAGGCAGTAATCAGGATTACCATTGCTTCCGGAGAAATATCCTTGACTGATTTAAGAAATTCAATTCCATCAACTTTTGGCATCTTTAAATCCGTAAGTATGAGATCAAAATGCTCCTTTTTGCAACGGTTCAGGGCTTTCGTTGCATCAACCGCACTGGTCACGTCATGCCCTTCTTTAGATAGCATGATTTCAAGAAATTCTCTCATTCCTTGATCGTCATCCACGACTAGAATCTTTGCCATTCAACATTCCCCTACAAAACATAATTATTATGTACAATACATCAACACTATCATTTATTAAAGGGTAAAGAGACAATACATGTTGTCCCTCTTTCAATCTCGCTTACAATCTTAATGGTTCCGGTATATCCCTCGACAATTCTGTTCACTATGGCGAGACCGAGACCTGTTCCTCTTTCCTTTGTCGTGAAAAACGGTTCAAAAATTTTATTCAAATATGTATCATCTATCCCACGACCGGTGTCGCTCACCAGTATCTCAAGATACTCATCTGTATTATCACCGGATATTTTTTTTCTCGTCTCCAGTGACAAAAGTCCCCCATCGGGCATAGATTGAACAGCATTCATAATAAGGTTCCACATTACTTCCTTCATTTCCGTCTTGTTTGCATGAACGGTTAAATTATCCGATAGTGAAAGAGAAACCTTGATGCCATCATTCCAGTCAGGCACAAAATGTATGGATTCAATTACATCATCTATAATTTCTTTTATAAAAATGTTTTCTTTGTTTCCCAGTGCCGGTCTCGCAAGTAGCAGAAAATCCTTTATTATACTTTCGAGCTGATCCTTCCCCCGGAGAATTATTCGCATCAGCCTCTCGTCCGTTGCACCTAACTCCAGATCCTTACTGAGGATTTGAATTGATCCGCTGATGGACGCAAGAGGATTTCTCATCTCGTGGGCAAGACCTGCAGCCATTTCACCGATAATGGCAAGCTTTCTGCTTCTTTCGAGGGCTTCTTCCATTTTTATTATGGACGTAAGGTCCTGGAATATCACGATGTCGCCAATCCTTTTCCCTTTACTATCCTTAAGAGTTGATACTGAATAACCTAATATCAATATTTGATTTTCTTTATTTACGAATTCCATATTGTATCTTTTTTTTACCGAATATCTTTTATCTTCTTCGTTAAGCATTTCCTTCATCTGTGCGAAACCTATAAATATTTCAATGACATTTCTATTTTCTAGCTCAGCAAAGGTAAAACCCGATATCGCTTCCGCAGCCCTGTTAAAAGATTTTATCCTGCCATGGAGATCAATTGTCATAATACCTGTATCGACCGATTGAATAATAATCCTGTGTAATAAATCAAGTTTGTCAAAGGCAGTTCTTTTCTCGGCAAGAAGCACCCTTGTTTTCTTTTCTTGTTCAACTGCATAGCTGGCAACCAATGCAATTATATAAAAAGATAAAATGTGTATGAATATTCTCGAAAAGACATATCCTGCACTTAAGTCATAATCGTGAAATGACGCAGAGTTTATCGGGGGAATAACGTTGTAATATTCCAAATCAAGCAATAAGCCATATAAAATACTGGAAATGGAGGCGATAATAAGTCCTCCTCTTTTTCCTAAAAACAAAACCGAGTATATGATAACCAAAGGATAAAAAACCGAGTATATACTTCTAATTCCACCTGTTACATACACAAGTCCGGTTATCAATGCCACATCGGTGATGGTCTGGACATATACGTTCAATTTGGGGTTTTTAACAAACTTTAAAAGAATTAAATAAACTACTGAAAGGAAGTAGGTTAGTACAAAAATGATATAAAGTGATATGATCGATGTCTTAGGCAGTAGTTCTGTTTTTTGTATATTGAAGAATGTGGTTATACCTAAAAGAAAGGTTACGATTGCGACTCTCGATATTACTAACCATCGAAGTCTCGAAGCTATATTTTCTTCATGTAACATTTGATCACTCTTTTTGTATCACTGCCTGATTAATAAGTATTCTTCAATATATAAAATAAAGATAATCAATGCAAAGTTTACTGTATATACCATTGACGGCATGGTATTATAAAATTAGAATTAAATCTATTAATTTGACGGCGTTTAAAAGGTCCCCCTACCATCAAGGGTTCCTCCTGCGTTGTGTTTATCCTTAATTATTAAAGAATCAAATTAGCACAAACTATGGAACGACCATTAATTCCTATCCTTACTTCCTTTGTTGCAGGAATTACGATCGGTAATTATTATCAGTTTCCAGAGCTGCCGTTACTGACAACTCTCCTTGTCACGTTAATGCTGATGCTCCTCGCATCACTTAAAAAGGCGACCAGAGTCATAGCTGTCCTCCTCGTTCTTTCCTCAATCATCGTTGGTATTCTGGACATCAACCTTTATCTCTATAAGGATCCCGGCCCGAGACACATTTTAAATTATATCGGCAAAGAGAAGCTAATTGTTGAAGGGATAATCTCAGAAAATCCTGAGATGTCAACTGATCGTACGGAGCTAACCGTTTCAACAGTCAGGCTCATCCATGATGATGCAATTATCCCCGTGGAGAGCCTTGTATTGTTAAGTGTCAATGGGAGCCAGGATTTTAAATATGGGGATTTCATACGATTCAAGACCAGGCTTAAGGTACCGCACAGTTTCCGGAATCCTGGCGGCTTTGATTATGTAAAGCACCTTAGGTACAGAGGAATATTGGTTCGCGGATTTATCAAGGATTCCTCTGGGATTGTAGTTTTGAGAGAAAATCAGGGGGATATTTTCAAGATATACCTTGAACGAATGAGAAGAAATTTAAAAAGACTGATCAGGGACAATTCTTCATCACCAGAAGGAGAAATCATTCAGGCAATGATCCTTGGAGATCAGAAGGAAATCCCGAAAGAAGTTATGGATAAGTTCAACAAAACGGGGACAACGCACATTATCGCAATCTCCGGATTTAACATAGGCATTATTGCATTCCTGTCATTCATCTTCATTAGATTAATCATGAAATCATCTACATATCTTCTCTTGAGGTTCAATATTTTCAAAATCTCTACCATATTCGCAATAATACCGGTAATAATTTATACCCTCATAGCAGGTATGGGTGTATCCGTGGTTCGTGCCGCTATCATGGCCGTGACCTTTATGATAGCGATCATTCTGGGCAAAGAGAGAGACCTTTATAACAGTTTGGCCCTTGCAGCATTGATAATACTCGTTATTTATCCGCCTTCTCTATTCGACGTTTCCTTTCAGCTTTCATTTGTGGCAGTATGGGCTATTCTTTTCATCGCACCCAGACTAACCTCGATGATCCCCGAGGACAAACCCGAAGAAGAATCAAAACATAAAGCCATGACAAAGAAGGTTTTTAAAAATATCTATATTTTTCTTGTTGTATCCCTAAGTGCAACACTGGGGACGCTTCCGTTAATTGTTTTCTATTTTAACAGGATGTCAACCGTAGTACTTCTTTCAAATTTAATCGTTGTCCCCATACTTGGCATTATTGCCATTCCCGTATGTACGGCCATTATCCTCGTTGCCCCATTATCAAATGCGCTAGCTATACTTTTTTTAGATATTTCATCTTTTCTTGTACGGATCTCCGTCTCGATTGTCGATTTCTTCGCTTCAATCCCAGGTTCATCTGTTTTTATAACCACCCCCACATTACTGGAGATTACAGCCTACTATCTCTTTCTTATGGCCGCGGTAAAGCTCATTGATTTTATAAAACGTGATGAAAGCAATGCCTTTAAGATAAAAAGAGCAATTAGTCCTCTACTGTATCGCGTTATACTTTCAGTCCTCACGGTCTTTTTTATAATTGATGCTACATATATACATATAAAAGATAATGGTGAAAGCCTCAAAATTACATATATCGATGTCGGGCAGGGGAGCTCCACCCTGATAAGATTGCCGGGAGGCAATAAGGTCCTTGTAGACGGCGGTGGATCTTACGAAAATATTTTTGATATTGGAAAGTATGTAGTTGCCCCGTATTTATGGCATGAAAGGATAAAAGATATCGACATTGTCGTCCTTACGCATCCCCATCCTGATCACCTCAACGGGTTGCTCTATATTCTGTCAAATTTTGATGTTAAAGAGGTTTGGTCAAACGGCGAAGCTGCAGAAATAGAGACATACGAAGATTTTGTAAAGATCATAAATGAAAAGAACATAACCCACAGGCTCATCTCGGAAGATACCGGCCATATAACAATCAATGGCGCTACGATTACTATCCTGAATCCGCCAAAGTCAATTAACTCAAGGAACGACTTGCCCAGGAAGTTTGACAAAACAAACAATGATGCTATTGTGATGAAGTTAACGCTGGGGAATGTCAGTATCCTGTTGCCTTCAGACATATCTGAACCGACGGAAACCATCCTCGTCAAATCAGGCAAAAATCTCAGGAGTCAGATCATACTTGTCCCTCATCATGGTGGCTTCACATCCAGTACCATACCATTTCTAAATAGCGTAAAACCGGAAATTGCCGTTATCAGTTGCGGTGCAGACAACGTCTATAACGACCCCCGCCCTGATGTTCTCAAAAGATACCTGCGGCTTGGAACGAAGATATTGAGAACTGATATAAATGGTGCCGTTGATATTACAACAGACGGTAAGAATATAGCCTACAGTTCCTACAAATAAGGCACTTATGATGACTTCTGGGCTTGATTTCTATTTTCTTTGCTTGATTTCTATTTTCTTTCTCTTAGATCGATAGCGAAACTTCTATTGCACTTCGATGCTTTATATGTTATCGATCAACTCACTTTCGAATAATAACAAACTGAGTAATATTATTTATATGTACTCGTTTTTAAATAATCAAGCTTAGTGGTCAGGCATCATGGAAATTATAACCGCAGTAAGAGGGTTCAAGGATATACTTCCCCAGGAATCGGGAAAGTGGCAATACATAGAGTGCATAGCGCGTGAGATATTCACTAATTTTGGTTTTCGGGAGATAAGGGTGCCAATCCTGGAAAAAACAGACCTCTTCAGGAGAAGTATAGGGGAATCCACCGATATAGTTGAAAAGGAGATGTACACATTTTTAGACCGCGGAAATGAATACCTGACACTCCGTCCTGAGGCAACAGCTTCCGTCGTTCGTGCATATCTCGAACATGCGCTTTATGCAAATGATACGGTTACAAAGCTTTTCACCATGGGCCCCATGTTCAGACGTGAAAGGCCTCAAAAAGGAAGATTCAGGCAGTTTCACCAGATCAACGTCGAATTCATCGGTGTTGATGATCCTCGCTGTGATGCCGAAGTAATTCTCATGCTCATGCAATTTTTGAAGCGTGTCGGGCTTTCCGATTTACGCTTGCATATTAATTCTCTCGGATGTACCAAATGCCGTCCTCTATTCAGACAAACATTAACCGATTATTTACGCGGAAAAGAAGAAGGACTTTGTAAAGATTGTCAGAGGCGTATCGGTATGAATCCCCTCAGGGTTTTTGATTGTAAAATGACAAATTGTATCGAGCTAATCGAACGTGCGCCGAAGATTCTTGACTTCTTATGTCCCGACTGTGGGAGTCATTTTGCAAAGGTTGGGGAATCCCTAGAGACTTTTGATATAAGCTTTGAAATAAACCCCAAGATGGTACGGGGCCTTGATTACTACACAAAGACGGCCTTTGAAGTGGTGACGGAACATCTGGGAGCCCAGAATGCCGTTGCCGGTGGCGGCCGATACGATGGCCTTGTGAAAGATCTTGGCGGACCGGATGTCCCCGGAATCGGATTTGCTATAGGATGTGAACGGTTGATTTCAATTTCACCGATCAATGACAAGGAATGGCTGCTTCCTCCCCGATTATTCATTGTCTCCCTTGGTGAGGACGCACAAAAGCTAGCTTTTACCATATGCAACAGATTACGAATAAGCGGTATTGAAACTGAAATGGATTATTCGGGGAAAAGCCTGAAAAGCCAGATGAAAAGAGCAGACAAGCTCAATTCTCATTATGCGCTTATGCTGGGCGAAAGAGAAATTATGGAAGGCAAAGCTGAATTAAGGGATATGAAAAGAGGAACGCAGGAAACTCTGGGTCTTGAAAACCTTGAGAGGGAAATTATAAAAATTATTAGAGGGAGTTAATCATACTTTGACCGATTTCTTGACAATTAAGAAAAGGACACATTATTGTGGTGATCTTAATGCCTCCAATACTGGTGAGGAATTAATCCTTATGGGTTGGGTGCACCGTAGAAGGGATCATGGAGGTGTTATATTTATAGATCTCAGGGATCGTGAAGGGCTTGCACAGGTAGTCTTTAACCCTGATATCGATCCTGACAGTCACAAAGAGGCTCACAAAATTAGAAATGAATTTGTCCTCGCCGTAAGAGGCAAGGTTCAAAGAAGACCTAAGGGAATGGAAAATCCTGATTTGAAGACCGGCGAGATTGAAGTTATGGCCCACGAACTGGAGATATTAAGCGAATCCAAAACACCGCCTTTTGTACTGAATGAGAACATAGAGGTATCTGAGAACGTACGATTGAAATATCGATACCTTGATCTGAGACGGCCTGAAATGCAGAAAAACCTTATCCTTAGAAGCAATGTTGCAGCCCAGGCAAGGCTGTACTTTCAAAAGGAAGCGTTCATTGAAATTGAAACACCGGTTCTGACAAAGAGCACACCTGAAGGTGCGCGCGACTATCTTGTTCCGAGCCGGATTAACCAGGGGATGTTTTATGCCCTGCCCCAGTCACCCCAACTCTTCAAGCAGTTGCTGATGGTTTCCGGATTTGACAGATACTATCAGATCGTCAGATGTTTTCGTGATGAAGACCTGAGGGCTGATCGCCAGCCGGAGTTTACACAAATAGATGTGGAAATGTCATTTATTTCCGAGGATGATATTTATCGAATAACTGAAGGCCTTATAGTTCACCTGTTCAGAACATGTCTCGATAAGGAATTACCAACCCCGTTTCCGTTGATATCTTACACAGAGGCAATCGAGCGTTATGGTAGAGACAACCCCGATATCCGTTTCTCTCTGGAATTAAGAGACCTCACCGACATCGTAAAGAACTCCAACCTTAAAGTGTTTCAGGAAGTAGCAGCGAGCGGCGGAGTGATAAAAGCTATTAAGATTGAAGACGGAAAGAACCTTACCAGAAAGGATCTCGATGGCCTGGCAGATTATGTCAGCACATATGGTGCAAAGGGCCTCGCGTGGGCCAGAGTTAATCCCGATGGATGGACATCACCTATCTTCAAGTTTCTTACACCAGCTGAAGTTGAAAATATCAATATAAAAATGGAAGCTAAAGAGGGGAACGTGATCGTCTTTCTGGCCGACACTCCTTCGGTTGTTCATGAAGCACTGGGCAATCTCAGAATTCATCTCGCCAAAAAATTGAATCTGATTGATTCGGGGCAATATTCTTTTACATGGGTAAATGAATTTCCATTGCTCGAATACAGTGATACGGAAAAAAGGTATGTATCAAAACACCATCCTTTTACTTCCCCTGTCATGGAAGACCTCCACTTACTTACCAGTGATCCCGGCAAAGTCAGAGCAAGGGCCTATGATATTGTTTTGAACGGGACAGAGATAGGTGGAGGGAGCATTCGTATTCATCGACAGGATATCCAGTCCATGGTCTTTGGTGTCTTGGGCATGGAAGATTCTGAAGCCAGGAAGAAGTTCGGCTTTCTCCTCGATGCCTTAGAATATGGGACACCCCCTCATGGAGGTATTGCCATAGGTTTTGACAGGCTGGTCATGATCATGACCGGTGCTGAGAGCATAAGGGATGTCATAGCATTTCCAAAGACACAAAAAGCGACATGCCTTCTCACAGATGCGCCATCGGAAGTAAGCATAGAACAATTAATGGAGCTGTCTCTGAAAATTGTCTGATTTTCATAGATATTTTCTATTGACAAGATAGCCTCACATTATTAACTTATGTGATAGAGGTTCGCTATTTTGCCGTGAGACAAATAGGGGGTAACGTGAATGCTACATTATCAGTGGATTGGCATCTCCTTAATTATGTCCACCTTCATAGGTCTTATGTTTGTTTTCTCAGGATGCACAAAACAACCGACAAAAACATCTGTCCTTGAAGAAGAGGTGGCTGCCAAACAGCAAGCAGTTTAGTCTTTAGGAAAAGTAAAACAGATGGTCTCCGAGAAAAAGGCAGGTGCGGCTAAGCCATATTTAGCCCCAAAGGAAGTAGATTGACCGGTAGACTGAAACCCGATGAATATTACCAAAGAGGGCACAACTGGTTTCAGAGTGCCCTCTTTTTTTTAAATAACTGGAGCATTTACTATGGCAAAATGGAATAAAGAAAAGAGAGTTTTGGATCATGAACATACAAAATTCTGGCAACTTGAACTCAAGGATGTGACGGAGCCCAATTTGCAGAAGGGTGTATTCCCCTATGATGAGGTGAGCAGGATTGACTTTGACCATAAGATAATCCCGATAACTCCTGCTGAAGACATATTCATCACAGATACTACATTCAGAGATGGGCAGCAGGCACGCCCACCTTATACGGTAAAGCAGATCGTTGATCTCTACACCTTCATGAGCAGGTTAGGCGGTGAGATGGGAATAATCAGACAATCCGAGTTCTTCCTCTACAGCAAGAAAGACAGAAAGAGGACATAAAACTGGTAAAGGAAGCAGGATTGAAGGAAACGGGTATATTAACTTCTGTTTCCGACTACCACATTTTTCTCAAGCTTAATGAAACGAGAAAAAAAGCTTTTGATGATTACCTCGGTATCGTAAAAGATATTCTTGGTGTAGGCATTGTACCCAGGTGCCACTTTGAAGATATAACGAGGGCCGAAATATACGGATTTTGCATCCCCCTGGCCATTGAACTCATGAAGCTCCGTGAGGAAAGCGATATAGACATCAAGATCAGGCTCTGCGATACCATGGGTTATGGTGTAACCTATCCGGGTGCATCATTACCGCGGAGTGTTGAAAAACTGATCAGAGCTTTTATAGATGAGGGTGGTGTTCCCGGTCATTTGCTGGAATGGCACGGCCACAATGATTTCCACAAGGCCCTGATCAATGCTACAACAGCCTGGCTGTATGGTTGCAGCGCAGCAAATGGAACGCTGCTTGGACTGGGAGAGCGTACCGGCAATGCCCCCATAGAAGGTCTCATCATTGAATATATCGGATTGAGGGGGAGAAACAACGGTATTGATACTACGGTTATTACCGATATTGCCCAATATTTTGAAAAGGAAATCGGCGTAAAAATTCCTACTAATTTCCCGTTCATCGGTGCAGAATTTAATATAACCAAGGCCGGTATCCATGCCGACGGTCTTATCAAGAACGAAGAAATCTACAATATCTTCGATACGACCAAAATACTGAAGAGACCCATCGTGACTATGATCACCGACAAATCTGGGAAAGCCGGTATAGCTCACTGGATCAATGCACGTTTGAGCGAAAAAGGCAAAACCGTAATCGATAAAAGACATCCCGGCGTTTCGAAAATCCACAAGTGGGTTACGGATCAATATGAATCCGGCAGGGTAACAGGGATTTCCCACGAAGAACTTGACAGATATGGATGTCGTCAAACAGGTGATCGACCATCCAGTAATGAAGACTATGAAACCGGAGCTTCAGGAACCAATCATGCAGCAGTGTATTGAAGATAACCCGTCTATTCAGTTTGCCTATGTAGTAGATATGAATGGTAAGAAGACTACAAAGAACATTACCAATATTGCGGACAGGGCAAAATACGAAAACTACGGAGTCGGGACGGACCAGTCAGACAGGGAGTGGTTTATTAAGCCTTTACAGAGCGGCAAGATGCATGTGACCAATTTCTATATATCAAAGATGACGGGGGCGCTTTGCATAACTGTTTCTGCCCCCCTTGTCGACGATAATGATGAAATGATAGGCATCTTCGGTGTGGATATAAAGTTTGAAGATCTGGTAAAGAGGGTGGAAGATATCGCGGAAGCCACGCAAATCGCCCTCAGGGAAGAGTACGAAGCGAAATCGAAGCTGAACCGCTGGCTTTAGAATCTCCAGTCTTCGTCAACGACCCATTGATCATACGGGCAGGCTTTTGTATACCTTGTTGTTGGCGATAGTTCTCTGATGAACCTGGACGGTATCTGCGTCATATTACCCATTCCCCTTGCATAGCTCACAAGCGGGTAGCAAAGATAAAGCTGATCTTTGGCCCTTGTTGTAGCCACGTAAAAAAGCCTTCTTTCTTCCTCTTCGCCATCCGGGTCTTTCAGGGCGCGTGCAAGGGGAAGCATTCCATCAGAACACCAGATAATTAAAACGACAGACCACTCGAGTCCTTTGGCCTGATGTATCGTACTGAGGATAACCTTGTCTCCATTCGTGTCATCCTGTTCAGACTCATTTACTTCAGTCATGTTAGTTAACAGTGACAGTTCACTTAAAAAATCTTCTAAAGAATAAAACCTCGTAGAGAAATTAGACAATTGAACCAAATCATCCTCTCTTGATGAAGCATCGGTATAATTCTCTTGCAGGTAATCCCGGTAACCGTTCTCCAGTAAAACATCGATAATCTCTAATGGACTTACACCAGGCAAATAATTTGTAAGTTTTCCAAGCGTATTTTGGCATTTTAGAATACCCTCCTTCGCAACCTTTGGTGTGCAATTCAGAAAATCACCGCAAAGCGCCGCTTCCAGGGGTCTCTTCTTTGATGACAAATACTTCCATAACTTGTCAGCTGTTATTTTGCCGATTTTACTGTAAAGTCCGAGCACCCTTTTCCATGCGAGTTCGTCAAAAGGATTCATGATAATCCTCATATATGCGGTTACATCCTTTATGTGAACCTGCTCGAAAAAACGTATGCCTGAGCGGATTTCAAATGGTATTCCCCTACGCACCATTTCCATTTGAAGTTCCATGGAATGATAGTGGGCTCGATACAGGACTGCGATGTCGCTGAGAGGTATCCCTTCCCGTATCAATTCAAGCATTCTCTGAGCAACAAAATTGGCCTGTTGCATAACGTCTTTTACGGGTATGAGAATCGGCCTTATACCTGTTTCTCTCACTGACCTGAGTGTTTTCTGATACTGTTTATCATTGTTTATGATGCTCATATTAGCAAGATGCAGGATTTCAGGCGTGCTCCGGTAATTCGTCTCTAGCTTGAAAACCTTACAGTCCGGATACTTTTCGGGAAACTTGATTATATTCTCAAAATTGGCGCCCCTGAAGGCGTATATACTCTGTGAATCGTCTCCGACTGCCATAAGGTTTGTATGACCTGACGCTAAAAGATCCACTATTTCCGCCTGCATTGTATTCGTATCCTGATACTCATCAACAAGGACATTTGAAAAATTGTCTGCATATTTTTTTAATAAATCGGGATAATCGATAAGAAGTTTCTTGCAATTGCTGAGAAGATCATCAAAATCCATAACATTTAATGTTTTCTTTCGTATTTCATAGTGTACAGCTACATGTCTTACGTCATCAATACAATTACAAAAAAACGGATATCTCGTTTTTATTGCATCTTCAATAGCAGCGTCTGTATTTAAAGAAAAACTGACAATATCTCTCAGCACATCCCCCTTGGGAAACTTTCCATTTTTAGTGATGATCCCTTTCTCGGATACGCATGTATTAATTAGTTGAGTCGAATCTTCGCTATCTAATATGGAAAAGTTTCGTTCATAACCTAAAAGATGTGAATTTGCCCGTAGAATGAGGTGGGCGATATGATGAAACGTGCCACCCCACATATGGCTAATATCCATATCGGTAAGAGCCTTCACTCTGGAAAGCATTGTCCGCGCGGCCTTGTTGGTGAATGTTGCAAGCAGAATTTTTTCCGGCCTATTTCCTGATTCTATTAAACGAGCTACCCTATAGGTCAATGTACGAGTCTTGCCGCTTCCGGCACCGGCAATAACAAGAATTGGGCCTTCTTTCTCCATTACAACACTCAGTTGTTCCGGGTTAAGTTCTTTCTCGTAATCAATCATTAGGATAAAATCCCGTTTCTCTCGCGTATTCGAATTGTCTTTGGCAGGGAATATTCGGATAAGCTTTTTCAAATGGTTCTATTCCGATGAGTTTAAGAGATTCAGCGTCAACTTCCACCGGATTGTATCCACCAATAAAACCTAAATCATGGAACATCACGAGATTTTCTCCTGGAAGACAATCACACTCCACCGTTATGTTAAGAAGGGTGTTTATCACAACACTCCTGCCTTTAATGCGCTTTCAAACAGCTGCCGCCGTTTCAATTAATTTCTCCCGAAATATCTTATCTTCTATATTCCATAATATTTTAAGTGCCATTTATTCACAGAGAGCAATACATTGCGCACAGCCAATGCATATATTATGTTCATATGTCGTATACCCCACATCATCAAACTTCGCTACGCCCGATGGGCAAACTTCAATGCAAGTGCCGCAGCGTGAACATTTTTCCCTTTTCATGTCTGGTCGTACTTCTGAGTGCATACGCTGTTTCTGACCCCGGGATGCGAAACCCATGGAGATATTTTTAATGGCCCCACCGAAAACGGCAACCATATGTCCTTTGAAATGAGAAAAAATTACGAAGCCATCTGTTTTTTCTATAACAGAAGCAACCTGGACTGTATTAAAATGCTTAAAACCGGCTGGTATATTTACGATGTCTCGTCCATCCAGACCATCGGCAATTACAACCGGGCAGCCGAGAGACTTTTCCGTATAACCATGTTCTTCTGCTGTTTTTAACGCATCGAGTCCGGTGCGACGACCACCCGAATAAAGGACTGTAGTATCGAAGATAAAGGGTTTTGTACCCTGTTTTTGAAACCACTTAACAATTTCTTCAGCATAGGTTGGGGGTAAGAAGCTGCGATTACCCTTCTCACCCCAGTGAAGTTTGATGCCCACAGTATCCCTTCTTCTGAAAGGACTCTTTAAATCACCAAGTAAAGAAGAAAGATACTTTCTATATTGATCAGGTAAACCTTCAATCTTGTGAAAAAAGATATCAGCCATAATACTTCTCCTGTTTTGAGTAAAATCAGCCAAAGATTAATGGACATGACTAATTCTGTCAAGAGATGAACTAATTCTTTCTTTTCAATCATGATGAGGCCATCAAATAATCTTTTTATGACCACAAATAAACTAAGTACCCTCATTTTGAGGTCATTTCTTCTTGACACATAACTTTCTTTTCCTTACACTCCCCGAACATAAAATGAATTTTATCTAATGATATATTGTTGCAAACACCCTTAAAATATATTTTAGGGAGGGATTATGACCGGATTGAAAGCTGATGACCAAAGAAAAACTATTCTCATTGTTGACGATTCATCGGACGATATTGCCTTTATGAGCTCTATACTGAAAGACATCTATAGAATCGAAGTTGCCACCAAAATGGAAAAAGCCCTTCAGATTGCCTTTTCTGAAAACCCACCAGATCTTATTCTTATAGATATAATGATGCCGGAAAAGGTCGGTTATAATATGTGTCGCTTCTTCAAGAGCATTCCTGAGACCAGTGATATACCGGTTATTTTTCTTACATCGAAGTCCGATGCAGAAGAAGAAAAGATGGGGTTTGAACTTGGAGCAGTAGACTATATTACAGAACCGGTAAGCCCTCCCGTCTTTCTCGCTCGCATCAATACTCACCTTCAATTAAAAAGTGCAAGAGACTTTTTGAAAGATAAGGCTGAGTATCTGGAACAGGAAGTGGCAAGGAGGACAAAAGAGATATCAATGATTCAGGATGTCACGATGGTTACCATGGGATCACTTGCGGAGACGCGTGACAATGAGACAGCCAATCATATACGTCGTACCCAGAATTATGTAAAGTTACTGGCTTCCAAACTAAAGGATCATCCGAGATTCAGGGAATTTTTAACTGACGAAAAGATTATGCTGCTTTTCAAGTCTGCGCCGCTCCATGACATGGGCAAGGTGGGCATTCCGGACCACATTTTGCTGAAACCAGGTGAACTGACCCCGGAGGAATTCGAAATAATGAAGACCCATACAACCATTGGCCGTGATGCTATCCTTTCTGCTGAGAATCTACTTGGAACACCTGTTCCCTTCTTACGGGTTGGTATGGAAATAGCATACGGACACCATGAAAAGTGGAATGGAGCAGGTTATCCTGAGGGGTTATCGGGAGACGATATCTCCATACCGGGGCGTCTTATGGCAGTTGCCGATGTATACGACGCCCTGATCAGCCGCCGCATTTACAAACCGCCCTACCCCCATGAAGAATCGGTTGATATTATCAGGGAGGCATCAGGTACCCACTTTGATCCCGACATGGTGGAAGCCTTTTTAGCACTTTCTAACCAATTTAATAAGGTAGCGCAGAAATATGCCGATTCGGAAGAAGACGTGCAGAAAAAGTGGCTACTGAAGTAACTTAAAAAGAATCTTCATTGCCCCGGCAACAAGGAGTATGATTCACTTAAATCTTATCTTTCATGTAAACTGTCCTGACAGGAAAGGGAATGTCAATCCCTTCTTCCCTGTAGCGTTTATGAAGCCTCTTGATAAACTCATGCTTAACAGTATATTGATCGACAAACTCTTTTACATGAAGATACACATCGAAGTTAATGCTTGAATCACCAAACTTTTTGTAAGTAATAACATGTTCAAAGTCCGGGATACCCACCCTAATGTCTTTCATGACTGCTCTGGCGACCTCAATTGTCACTCTTTCAACCTCCTCAAGATCACTATCATAGCTCACACCGACTTCAATAGACGTTAATATTCCCTCTTCCGGGATATTAAAGTTTGTAACAATTGCTGACGCCAATTTAGAGTTTGGAACAATTATAGTGTTATTCTGCAGAGATCGAATGGTAGTATATCGCCATGTTATATCCGTAACATATCCCTCTTCGCCACTGCTCAACCTTAGATAGTGCCCGGGTTTTAACTGGCCTGATGCAATCACGTGGATGCCGGCAAATAAGTTGGTAAGTGTATCCTG
>PDVH01000066.1_pt1 | contig 29419 bp, 35 predicted proteins | sample 1369781 | NCBI WGS metagenome assembly PDVH01 (sample SAMN07795378, study PRJNA414565) | Alkali sediment metagenome, whole genome shotgun sequencing project. | isolation source: glacial lake sediment | place: Bosnia and Herzegovina: Donje Bare Lake | collected 2016-06
TAAATCACCTTCAACCTTAAGTTCCTTATCAATAATATTTCTTATGGAGGTTATCTCTGAATCGCCGATATTATCCGTTTTCTTATCAAGATTGACGCCAGCTTTTCCTAGAATGTCCCGTGCTTTACTTCTTCCTATTCCATATATGTACGTCAACGCGATTTCCATTCTCTTGTTTTTCGGTAGATCAACTCCCGCAATTCTTGCCACCTTTTAACCTCCTGCATACAAAGCACTATCGTATTATTTATCCCTGTCGCTGCTTATGTTTCGGATTCTCACAAATAACTCTCAGCACACCACGCCTCTTTATAATTTTGCATTTATCACAAATCTTTTTAACAGAAGACCGAACTTTCACGATAATCACTCCTTAAAAGATGCATTGGCAAATCACTACGCACCAAACTAACTATTAAAGCATTATGTTGGGGGTATCACTAAATTTAATCTATTTCTATGTTTCATTTTGTTCGGTATATAATCCTACCCCTGGTCAAATCATATGGAGAAAGTTCAACTGTAACCTTATCGCCTGGCAATATCTTGATAAAATGCATGCGCATCTTCCCCGAAATATGGGCGAGCACCCGGTGCCCATTTTCTAGCTCAACCCGGAACATTGCATTGGGTAAAGTTTCAACAACTTTTCCTTCAACCTCGATTGGTTCCTCTTTTGCCATAATAACCTGTCTCAATCGACTTACTAATATTTAGCAATTAGTCAGTAGGCTGGTCTATATGTTTATCTACTTTGCCTTTCATTGTAACATGCTGAGAATATCCGGGCCGTCTTTAGTAATAGCAACAGAATGCTCAAAATGAGCCGATAATTGTCCATCCTGAGTCACAACGGTCCAGCCATTATCAGTCACTTTTACCTTGTAAGTTCCTTCATTAACCATTGGCTCGATGGCTAAAACCATACCGGCCTTTAATTCTATCCCTCTTCCCCTTATCCCGTAATTTGGTATTTGCGGTTCCTCATGAAGATTCTTCCCAATCCCATGGCCCACAAAATCTCTCACGACGGAAAATCCAGCAGACTCAACGCAATTCTGAACAGCTGCCGATATGTCTCCAAGGCGATTCCCGGCTTTCGCCTCCCTTATACCATCATAAAGCCCTTGTTCGGTAACTCGAATCAACTTAGCCGCCTCTTCAGAAACGTCACCAACGGGGACCGTTATGGCAGCATCACCGTAGTATCCATTATAATATGCTCCGAAATCGAGGCTTACTATGTCTCCCGCAACTAAAACCCTGTTTGAAGGCAATCCATGAACGACTTCTGAATTAACCGATATACAGAGGGAATAAGGATAACCCATGTATCCCTTAAATGCCGGCTGAGCCCCCTTCTTTCGCACAAGTTCTTCTGAATAGCTGTCCAGTTCATCGGTGGTTACACCAGGCTTAACTTTTTCCTTCAGTATTCTTAATATCTCAGCAACAATATGATTGCTCGCCCTCATTTTTTCAATTTCTTCTGGCAGCTTCAGGATAATCATACTACTAAATATAGTATTATTAACGCCGCTTTGCAATGCGACCCTTCTTCATGAAGCCCTCATATTGTCTCGTCAACAAATGGGTTTCTATCTGACCTGCCGTGTCAAGGGCCACACCGACCACAATCAAGAGTGCTGTACCGCCGAAATAAAAAGGTACATTAAACTTGCTTATAAGTATACTGGGAAGGACACAAACAGCCGATACATATATCGCACCGCTAAAGGTCAATTTTGACAAGACGTCATCAATATACTCCGCCGTTTTTTTACCAGGACTTATCCCAGGGACATAGCCGCCGTATTTTTTCATGTTATCGGAAACGTCAGCGGGATTAAAGACTACCGCAGTATAAAAATAACAGAAGAATACAATAAATACGACATAAAGCGATTCATAGACCATCTTCCCCTGGCTCAAGGCGTCCGAAACTGCCTTCATCCATGGGTGGTCAATGAAGTTCGCGATTGTCGCCGGAAACATTATGATGGAGGAGGCGAATATCGGAGGAATTACCCCTGCTGTATTGACCTTCAAGGGTAGATGGGTCGTCTGTCCTCCATACATCTTTCGTCCGACAACCCTCTTGGCATATTGTACAGGTATTCTCCTTTGACCGCTTTCAACAAATACGATGACCCCTGTAACAGCAACCATCAATACAACAAGAATCACTATGAAAAAAATACCCATCTCACCAGCCGAAAGCAAACTGAAAGTTTGGTAGATAGCCGCGGGTCCTCTGCACACAATGCCGGCAAAAATAATGAGCGATATCCCGTTACCAATCCCCTTTTCAGTAATCTGCTCCCCCAGCCACATGATGAATGCCGTACCTGCAGTTAATGTTATCACCGTCATCAGACGAAAACTCCAGCCAGGCTCCATCACAATAGAAACCCCTGTGGGTCCGGCCATATGTTCCAGTCCAACGGAAATACCGAAACCTTGAATGAGACTTAAAATTACTGTTCCGTACCGGGTGTACTGAGTGATCTTTCTCCTTCCTGCTTCGCCTTCCTTGGAAAGTCTTTCCAGATGGGGAATAGCAATAGTCAGTAGCTGAAGGATAATAGATGCGCTGATATAGGGCATGATGCCGAGAGCAAAGACAGACACGTTAGAAAAAGCGCCACCGGCGAACATATCAAAAAAGCCCAACAACGAACCCTTTGCCTGTTCGATAAAACCGGCTAAGGCTGCCCTATCGATGCCAGGTGTGGGAACATGTGCACCTATTCTGTAGACAGTCAAAAGGAGAAACGAGTAAAGTATCCTCTTCTGAAGCTCTGGAATCTTCCCGATATTTTTTAAGCCATCTAACAAGTCAGGCCACCACTGTGACTGAGCCGCCGGCTGCTTCAATTTTCTCCCGGGCTCCACGGCTGATCATGTCAATCTTTAGTGATATAGGATATTCTATATNTCCTTTGCCCAAAACCTTGATANCATCNGCTTTCCCCTTCATNAGACCGGCNCTAACAAGAACCTCTTTATCGATAACTGAACCCTNNGAAAATTTATTCAACTGCTCTATATTGATGATAACAATCTCCTTGCGAAAAGGATTGCGNAATCCTCTTTTCGGCAATCTTCTAGAAAGGGGCATCTGTCCGCCTTCAAATCCGGGCCGTACTCCTCCACCTGAACGTGCATTCTGACCTTTATGTCCCTTGCATGATGTGCCGCCATGCCCAGATCCGTCACCGCGGCCTACCCTTTTTCTTTTTTTCCTTGAACCATCCGGTGGTTTTAATGAACCCAAATTCATACCTTGTCCCCTTTAATCTCTTCCATAAACACCAGATGACTGACCTTATTAACCATACCCCGAATCTCAGGTGTATCTTTTAGCATAACCGTCTTGTTCAATTTCTCCAGTCCCATCCCGCGCAGTATTTCCCGCTGTTTCTGTGGTTTACCTATATAACTTTTAATCAGCGTTATCTTAAGCTTTTTTTCCACTACTTACCCCTCTGTAAGGCAAATGCCAATTTTGACGAATTCATAGAAAGTCCGTTATTAACTTATGTTTTCGTCCTTTAGGAAATCATCAGTTTTCAGAGCCACTCTTTCCTCTGAGTGATGAAATTTCTACCGGGTCTTTTAATTGACTCAGACCATCAATGGTAGCCTTCACCAGATTGTGTGGATTATGCGAACCTAAACATTTCGTCAATATGTTATGGACTCCAGCAACTTCAAGTACCGCTCTGACAGCTCCTCCTGCTATGAGACCAGTCCCCTCAGAAGCGGGCTTCAGGAGCACTCTTCCAGCCCCGTATTTTCCAATAACCTCGTAGGGAACCGTTTTATTAGAAATGGCAACCTTAACCATGCTCTTCTTGGCTTTTTCCATGCCCTTTCTTATTGCCTCCGGCACCTCATGGGCCTTTCCTAGACCGGCGCCCACAGCTCCTTTTCCATCGCCTACGACGACCACAGCACTGAACCGGAATCTCCGCCCGCCTTTGACTACTTTAGCAGTTCTGTTAATCGTTATCACCCTGTCAAGAAGTTCTAATTCTTCCATACTTTCTATATCACCATTTCTTGCACGTTATAAAATTTTAAAGTTTCCCCATGATTTAAAACTTTAGCCCCGACTCTCTGGCTGCATCAGCGAGTGCCTCAACACGCCCGTGGTAAAGGTATCTTCCCCTGTCAAAGACAATATGATCGATTCCTATGGCCTTCAATCTTTTTGAAACTAGCTTACCCACTTCCTTTGCCGCATCAACCTTCTTCAATTCCTCAAATGTCCCCTTTATTTCCTTGCTCAGAGTTGAGGCTTCTGCCAGTGTCCTTCCAACATCATCTGCAATAGCCTGAACATATATATGCTGGGCACTTCTGAATACAGAAAGACGCGGCCTAGTTTCCGTACCGAATATTTTTCCTCTTACCCTCTTTTTCCGTTTAACCCTTATCTTTTCTATCTTCTTCGATGCCAATGCTTTACCCCTTATACGTTCAGTACCATGCAATTAACCAATCATATCAAATCACTTAAGTACCAACACTAATTAGGCTCCAACGGACTTGCCAACTTTTCTTCTTACCTTCTCACCAACGTAACGTATCCCTTTTCCTTTATAGGGTTCGGGTTTTTTAAAGTCTCGTATTTCGGCGGCAACCCTTCCTACGAGCTGCTTATCAATGCCGGCAACGACAATATTCACCTGTTTATCAATCTTTACATCTATTCCTTTAGGAATCTTGTATTCTACAGGACTGGAAAATCCCAGAACCAACCTGAGAATGTCACCATTTCTTTCCGCACGGTATCCAATACCGGACAGTTCAAGACTCTTCTGAAAGCCATTACTAACACCCATCACCATATTGGCCATCAGTGTCCTGACGAGACCGTGATACGATTTCTCTTTTCTGCTCTCAGCAAGTGTTTTCACCTCTATGGCCCCGTTATTAACAGTAACCTCGATACCATGGGGTATTTCCATAGACAGGATTCCCTTGGGACCCTCTACCTTGATGGTCAATTTATCCTGACTGATTTTTACCCCTTTAGGGATTGTAACGGGTTTTTTACCGATTCTTGACATTTAATAAATCTCCATAGACTGATTAACCGCATTCAATAAAATTCCTACCACACATTGCACAGGATTTCGCCACCTACTTTAGCATCACTCGCTTCTTTATCTGTCAAAACCCCTCTAGACGTGGAAAGAATAGCGATACCATATCCATTTAATACCTTGGGTATCTTTTCACTCCTCACATAGACCCTTCTTCCCGGTTTACTGATCCTTTGAATACCCGTAAGTACTGATTTTTTCGTGTCAGCATATTTCAGGTATAGCCTCAATCCCTGATGTCCTCGAGTATCTTTCTTTATATCGTACCCGCTTATATAGCCGGATTTTTTCAAGACTTTTGCAATATTGAGATTTATGCGGGAAAGTAGTACATCTACACTTTTGAATCGTACCTTGTTGGCATTACGGATTCTTGTCAACATATCAGCAATAGGATCTGTCATCCCCATATATTACTCCTTACACAAGTTACCAACTAGACTTAATAAGTCCAGGAATTTCACCCTTCATGGCGAGATTTCTCAAGCATATTCTGCACATATCGAATTTCCTGAAGTAAGCTCTCGGTCTCCCGCAAAGGGGGCAACGATTATACGTTCTCACCGAATATTTTGGTTTCCTTTTCGCTTTTGCAATCAGGGATTTTTTTGCCACACGTATTCCTCCAGATATTTTTCCTCTTCACGCCTCAGTTTCTAAACGGTAGTCCCATGAGCCTAAGGAGTTGCCTCGCTTCTTCATCCGTTCTCGCCGATGTCGTGATCACAACATTCATCCCTCTAATCTTATCAATCTTGTCATACTCTATCTCAGGGAAGATTATCTGTTCTTTCAAACCCAGAGCGAAATTACCCCTCCCGTCAAAAGACTTTGGCGATATTCCTCTGAAATCACGAACTCTTGGAAGTGCAACATTCACAAGCCTGTCAAAAAACTCGTACATCCTATCTCCCCGCAAAGTAACCCGACATCCGATAGACATACCCTGACGAAGTTTAAATGTGGCAATTGACTTCCTTGCTTTTGTTATCACAGGTTTCTGCCCGACAATCAGTGAGAGATCTGCAACTGCATTGTCAAGGGCCTTAATATTCTGAATCGCCTCACCAACGCCCATGTTTACCACTATTTTCTCTAGCTTTGGTACCTGCATACAGTTTTTATAATTAAACTCTTTAATTAAAGCAGGTACTACTTCTTTTATATAATGATCTTTCAGCCTAGCCATTTTCTCTTGACCTATGAGTCCAATATCTCGTTGCATTTCTTGCAAACTCTCGTTTTTCCCCCGTCTTCCAGGATTTTGAATCCCACCCTGACACCCGTATCACACTTGTTACAGAGATACATCACTTTGGAAATGCTGATGGGACCTTCTTTCTCGACGATGCCACCCTTTCCCTTCGCATCCGGTCTCTTATGCCTCTTAATGAGGTTCAATTTCTCCACAATCACCTGGTCTTTATCGTTCACTATCTTCAGAACCTTGCCGGTTTTCCCTTTCTCTTTGCCGGCTATCACTTTAACCATATCGCCTTTTTTCAATCGCTTTACCTGCATTCCTATACCCCGTTCCAACCCTTTATAACACCTCGGGCGCCAGAGAAATTATCTTCATAAACTGTTTAGCCCGTAGCTCTCGAGCTACCGGACCAAAAATTCTCGTTCCTATGGGCTCAAATTGATTAGTAATCAGGACAGCAGAATTGTCGTCAAACTTCAGGTATGATCCATCAGGCCTCCTTACTTCCTTTGCGGTACGTACAACAACCGCTTTCATAACATCCCCTTTTTTTACCTTCGAATTCGGGAGTGCCTCCTTCACAGACACGACAATTACATCGCCAACGCTTGCATACCTTCTTTTCGACCCGCCAAGAACCTTGATGCATGCAACCTTCTTCGCACCTGAATTATCTGCTACATTTAAGATAGTTTGCATCTGAATCATGATATCACCCTACCTGTTCAGTAATCTCATCTCTCACTGACCAGATTCTCTTACGTTAATTTTAGTCACTCGGCCTTTTCAAGTATTGTACGCATCCGCCACCGTTTTTCCCTGCTCAATGGCCTCGACTCGACAATAAGTACCTTATCACCAATATTACAGCTATTTCCCTCATCGTGGGCTTTATACTTGACATATCGTCTTATATATTTATGAAATACTGGATGCTTGACAAGCCTCTCTGCACGGACAACAATTGTCTTGTCCATCTTATTGCTTACTACCACGCCTTTAATGATTCTCTTATTACCGCGCTCCTTCATGCCTGTTGAACCTCCCTTTCTTTCAGTATCGTCTTTATTCGTGCAATATTTTTTCGCACGGAACGCATAGCAGCAGGAGATTCCAACTGCCCAGACGTATGTCGCAGACGGAGCTTGAAAAGTTCTTCAACAAGATCTTTATTCTTCTGTACCAACTCATCAATACCAAGATCTCTTATCTCTTTAATCTTCACCCGATCATCTCCCTCGATAGAAACTTAGTCGCAATGGGAAGTTTATGAGCGGCCAACCTGAAGGCCTCACGGGCAACATCTTCAGAAACCCCTTCCATCTCATAAAGTACTACACCTGGTTTTACTACTGCAACCCAACCCTCCGGTGCTCCCTTTCCTTTCCCCATACGAGTTTCAGCCGGTTTCTTAGTTATTGATTTATGAGGAAATATCCTTATCCAGATTTTCCCTCCCCGCTTGACATGTCGGGTCATGGCAACTCGCGCAGCTTCAATTTGTCGGGCTGTTATCCAGCCGCACTCTGTGGCCTGAAGGCCATACTCGCCAAAGGCTACGAAACTTCCCCTGGTTGCCTTACCACTCATACGACCTCTTTGCAACTTTCTGTACTTAACCCTCTTTGGCATTAACATAATTCAATAACCCCACCGCAAAAAACTCTGAATCCTACGCATGATATCCTAAATCCTAACCAATATCGAAATTCAAATGTCAAAACTTTTGGAACTTCGATATTGGGATTTCCGATTTTATTCTACTTAACTGTTGCTTCCTTTTTGCCTGGCAGAACCTCCCCATGGAATATCCACACTTTTACACCAATAAGCCCATAGGCCGTATTTGCCTCTGCAAACCCCCAGTCTATATCAGCCCGCAGTGTATGCAGGGGAACTCTTCCTTCTCTATACCATTCAGACCTCGCCATCTCAGCTCCACCGAGTCTGCCGGCACAATTTACTCTTATTCCTTTAGCGCCGAATTTGAGGGAAGATGTAACACATTTTTTCATTGCTCTCCTGAAAGCAACGCGCCGCTCAAGCTGAAGGGCAACATTCTCAGCAACAAGCTGTGCATCAACTTCAGGTTTACGTACCTCAAGAATGTTGATAATAATCTCGCTCTTTGAAACATTTTCAAGTTCCTTCTTCAGTTTCTCGATCTCTGAGCCCTTCTTACCGATAATGATTCCCGGACGAGCTGAATAAATGTTGACTTTGGCCTTGTTGGCAGCCCTTTCTATCTCTATCCTCGAAACACCGGCGTGATATAATTTCTTCTTGAGATATCTTCTGATATTTATATCTTCATGAATCAACTCACTGTAATTTTTCTCCGAAAACCACTGTGATCGCCATGTCTTTATACCACCTAACCTGAAACCGATCGGGTTAACCTTCTGCCCCAACCTTTCACCTCCTCAAGATTTACTCTTCATCTAAAATAACGGTTATGTGACTCATTCTTTTTCTTATCGCTGCTGCCCTTCCCTGTGCCCTCGCTCTCCATCGCTTCAATGAAGGACCCTGATCCACAAATATTTCCTTCACATAAAGGATACTCTCATCTATGTTAGGGTTTTGCTTTGCATTGGCAATGGCGGATTTCAAAACCTTATTGACAACGCCCGCAGAATATTTTCTTGTAAATTGCAGTATCTTCTTTGCTTCTTCAATGTTCTTCCCCCTCACTAAATCCACTACCAATCGCGCCTTCTGAGGAGAAACCCGAATATATTTGGCAATTGCTTTTGCTTCCATATCACTATACTCCAGAACGCAGATCTCAAATACAACTAATTTATCTCTTTGAGAAAATTCAAAATTCGATTCAGGTAGCGCGAATCAAAGATTTTTTCGAAAAAAGATTTTGAGCGTGCCGAATCCAATTTTGGAAGCTCCTATTATTTACGTACTTTCGTCTTTCTATCACCTGCATGGCTGAAAAACGTTCTCGTTGGTGCAAATTCACCGAGCTTGTGTCCCACCATATTTTCAGTAACAAAAATTGGAATAAATTTCTTCCCATTATGCACTGCAAAGGTGTGCCCTATCAATTCAGGAGTAACCGTTGAACGGCGAGACCAAGTCTTAATAACACTTTTACTTCCCGATTCTTCAGCTTTCCTGACCTTTTCGAGAAGTTTCTCATTGATATATGCCCCCTTTTTAATTGAACGCGCCACCTTACTAACCTCTTCTCTTTACAATGTATTTATCGGTCTTCTTATTTTTCCGCGTTTTATGTCCTTTCGTTGGAACACCCCACGGCGTACAGGGATGTCTTCCACCTGATGATTTTCCTTCGCCGCCACCCATGGGATGATCGACCGGATTCATAGCCACGCCTCGTACTTTCGGTCGCCTTCCCAACCATCTCGTCCGACCGGCTTTACCGATGCTGACATTCTCATGATCAATATTGCCCACCTGCCCGATAGTCGCCTTACAAGTGAGCAAGATTTTTCTCACCTCTCCGGAAGGAAGTCTTACCTGGGCATATCCTTCCTCCTTGGCCATAAGCTGCCCATATGTCCCCGCTGACCGGATCAACTGGCCTCCGCGACCAACCTTGAGTTCTACGTTATGAATGAGGGAGCCGAGGGGAATATTTTTTAGTGGAATCGCATTCCCCGGTTTGATATCCGCCTTCTCAGAGCTTAGGATAGTATCCCCTACCTCCAGTTTTGCAGGAGCAATGATATACCGTTTTTCACCGTCAATATAGTTCAATAACGCAATTCTGGAACTCCGATTGGGATCATATTCTACTTGCGCAACTTTGGCGGGGATTTCCACTTTGTCACGCCTGAAATCAATTACCCTGTACCGCCTCTTATGACCACCCCCAATGTGCCTGGTTGTCATCCTCCCGTAACAATTCCGCCCCCCCGTCCCTTTGAGAGGCAGGAGCAAACTCTTTTCAGGCATCGTCCGGGTAATTTCCTCGAAGTCCGAGCAGGTCTGAAATCTTCTGCCCGGTGATGTGGGTTTGTATTTTCTTATAGCCATCCGACCTTATCTCTCTTCCGTTTATACCCCTTCATGAATTTCAATACGACTGCCGGAGGCAAGGGTGACAACGGCCTTTTTCCATGAACGCTTCTCACCCATAATCCTCCCAACCCTCTTTTTCTTTCCTATCACATTCATGATACGAACATCCAAAACTTTGACTTTAAAGAGCTTTTCCACCGCTTTGGCGACCTCTATTTTGTTCGCCCTTTGATCCACTTCAAAGATGTACTTATTTTCATCTTTTGCAGTGGTACTCTTCTCAGTAATCAGCGCCCTTCTAATAATGCGATACATATCCATTATAATAATAACGCCCCTTCAATCATCTTAACAGATGGTTCAAAAAGAATTACATGATCGTAGTTCAGAAGGTCATAAACATTAATTCCCTCTGTTCGAATTAATTTGATTCCCTGAATATTTCTTGATGACTTCTCCAAGACAGGATCTGATTTGTCCGCAACAAACAGGGCTTTTTTCAAACCAAATCGATCAACAATCTCTTTGAATTTCTTTGTCTTGATTTCATTCATTGGGAAGTCTTTCAAAATCATCATTCTTCCTTCCTTTACCTTCATACTCAGGGCCGAAATCAAAGCAAGTTTTCTCACTTTCTTACTAACTTTGTACGCATAACTCCGCGGGTGGGGTCCGAATACTATTCCACCACCCCTCCACAGAGGAGATCTTATTGTACCGGCTCTTGCCCTCCCTGTGCCTTTCTGGCGCCAAGGCTTGCTGCCGCCACCTCTCACGTCTTGTCTCCTCTTAGTCGATGCCGTTCCGCTTCTTCTAGAAGCCATCTGCATTCTCACGACATCATACAGGACTGCTTCATTGACCTCCGCTCCAAAAACGGCTTCACTCAATTCGATCTCTGAGATCTTGTTATTCTCAATATCGTATACCCCAGCAACTGGCATTTTATCCACTCCAGACCCTGTTTAACCACTCAGTTTGATAGATTGCATGATGGTGACAACACTATTTTTGCAGCCCGGAATCGAGCCTTTAACTAAAATCAGATTTTTTTCCGGTCTAATACCTATAACCAATAAATTCTGTACAGTTTTCCTCACATCTCCCATATGTCCCGGAAGCCTTTTCCCCTTGAAAACCCGCGAAGGTTCTGCACTTGCCCCAATAGAACCGGGAGCCCTGTGAAACATCGATCCATGCGTTGCCCGGCCGCCCCGGAAACCATGTCTCTTCACAACACCAGCGAAACCCTTGCCTTTGGTGGTGCCTACAATGTCCACATAATCGCCTACCTGAAATATGTCGACCTTCAGTTCCTGCCCCAATTCATAGCTGTCTGCATCAGCTCCAAACTCTCTAAGAAAGCGGAAAAATCCTTTATTCGCTTTCCCAAAATGGCCCTGTATGGCCTTCGTCACATTTTTCTGCCGAATACGGCCATAACCCAGCTGTATAGCATCATAGCCATCAGTCTTCTGGGTTTTTTTCTGTATAACAACCGATGGTTCCGCTTCGATGACCGTTACCGGAACAGCTTCACCGTCTTCCGCAAAAATTTGTGTCATGCCTAATTTTCTTCCGATTAGTAACTTCTTCATGTTATTCCCACAGTGTCTTGCATCTTCATAAAAAACCCATATTCAGCATTTTACTTCAGCCTTCACCACTGCAGCGTATCTCTATGTACGTCTTATTCCTCAGGCTTTGTGCGCATTGCTTATGGAGTTTTCTATGAGGCAGCCTATATTTTTCAACCCAGTTAGCAACTTTTTACGAGAGAGCCAATATTATAAATAAATGAAATCCTTACCTGCTGCATGAGACATTAAAAAGATGGATACTTAGATCCATCGTCAATCATGCTGTCTTGCGCATGATCTATAATTTTATCTCAACATCCACGCCGGCAGACAGATCCAATTTCATCAGGGCATCGACCGTCGATTGCGTCGGTTCAATTATATCAATAAGTCTTTTATGTGTCCTGATCTCAAACTGCTCCCTCGATTTTTTATCCACATGGGGAGATCTGTTGACGCAGTATTTGTTGATTTCCGTGGGCAGCGGTATTGGACCAGCAACGCGGGCACCTGTCCTTTTTGCCGTCTCAACAATATCTTCTACAGACCGATCCAGCAGTTTGTAATCATATGCCTTCAGGCGGATTCTTATTTTTTGTTCTTTCATCTTCAACTTGTCACTTGCATTTTATTCAATTATCTTACTAACCACGCCGGCTCCGACAGTCCTGCCGCCTTCTCTGATGGCGAACCTGAGCTGCTCTTCCATGGCAATAGGGGTAATCAACACCACGTCCATCTCTACGTTGTCACCGGGCATCACCATTTCAATCCCCTCAGGCAGCGTACATATCCCCGTAACGTCAGTAGTTCTGAAATAGAACTGGGGACGATAACCGTTAAAGAAGGGTGTATGCCTCCCACCCTCTTCTTTGGTAAGAATGTAAACCGTTGCTTTAAATTTTACATGGGGGGTTATTGACCCCGGTTTCGACACAACCTGGCCTCTTTCAACCTCTTCACGCTTGGTACCCCTTAAGAGAACACCGACGTCGTCGCCTGCCCTGCCTTCGTCGAGGGTTTTGCGAAACATCTCAACCCCTGTGCATACGGTCTTAAAGGTCGGTCTGAAACCAACTATTTCCACTTCATCTCCCGTTCTGATAATACCTCTTTCCATCCTGCCGGTCACCACCGTGCCCCGACCTGATATGGAAAATACATCTCCAATGGGTACAAGGAACGGTTTATCCAGATCACGGACAGGCTCCGGTATATAATTATCGACGGCATCCATTAACTCCCAGATTGACTTCGCGTCGGCTGAATCCGGGTCATCAGTCTCCAAAGCCTTCAGGGCCGAACCTCTTATGATAGGAATTTCGTCACCGGGGAATTCATACTGGGTCAGCAACTCTCTTAATTCAAGTTCCACCAAATCAAGAAGTTCCGGATCATCCACTAGATCGACCTTGTTTAAATAAACTACGATGAAAGGAACCCGAACCTGTCTGGCGAGGAGGATGTGCTCTCTTGTCTGGGGCATAGGACCGTCCGAAGCAGCCACCACCAGGATCGTACCGTCCATGTGAGCAGCTCCCGATATCATGTTCTTGATATAGTCAGCGTGGCCAGGACAGTCAACGTGGGCATAATGTCTTTTCGCCGTCTCATACTCCACATGAGCTACATTGATGGTAACACCCCTTTCCTTTTCTTCCGGTGCGTTGTCTATGGAATCAAAGGGCCTGAACTCAGCCAATCCCTTTTTTTGCAAGTGCTTCGTAATTGCAGCTGTCAGGGTTGTTTTACCATGATCTACGTGCCCGATGGTGCCGATATTTACATGTGGTTTGGTCCTCTCAAACTTCTTCTTAGCCATATCCATTACCTCCTTCAACTTAAATGGTTCGTTTGTTCACGATACTCTTAATCCCTCATCGAATGACTTCATTCTGTCAATAACTAGTCTTGCTTGGCTCTCGGACACAGCATGGTAATTCAGAAAATGCATGGTAAAAGTCGCCCTTCCCTGCGTTTTCGATCTGAGGTCGGTAGCATAACCGAACATCTCTGCCAGAGGAACCTCAGCATTAATGGCTTCTAAAGAAGGTCTTGACTCAATGCTGACAATCTTTCCCCGCCTTGACGTAAGATTACCAATGACATCACCTATGTACTCTTTGGGAACCACCACCTCAACAGACATTATTGGTTCCAGAAGGATCGGGTGTGCACGTTTTGCCCCGCTTTTAAATCCCATGGAGGCTGCTATTTTAAACGCTATATCCGAAGAATCAACATCATGATAAGAACCATCGACAACACTGACAATCACATCAACCATAGGAAAGCCTGCCAGAACACCTTCTTCCATCGCCTCGACAATACCTTTTCCCACTGCCGAAATATATTCACCTGGGATTACCCCACCAATAATTCTATTACGGAATTCAAAGCCACTCCCAGGTTCGTTGGGTTCAATCTCCAGCCAAACATGACCATACTGCCCCCTGCCCCCGGACTGCTTAACGAATTTGCCTTCTGACCTGACACTCTTTCTGATTGTCTCTTTATATGCCACCTGCGGATTACCGATATTGGCGCCCAATCCAAACTCTCGTGAAAGTCGATCGACAATAATCTCAAGATGTAATTCTCCCATCCCCGATATCAGGGTTTGACCTGTCTCTTTATCGACCTTAATCCTGAAAGAAGGATCCTCACGGGCAATTTTCCCCAGCGCTATACCCAGTTTTTCCTCATCTGCTTTAGTTTTCGGTTCTATGGCTATAGCGATAACCGGATCCGGAACCGCCAGGGTCTCGAGCGTAAGGGCATGGCTCATATCACAAAGGGTGTCCCCTGTTGTCGTCAGATTCAATCCCACAGCCGCAGCAATATCACCGGTGCGGACCTCTTTTATATCCTCTCTTTTATTGGCATGCATCTTAAGAATGCGTCCCATTCGCTCTCTTTTTTTCTTGGACGCATTGTATACATAAGACCCAGCCTTCATGACACCTGAGTAGATCCTGAAGTAGGTTAACTGTCCTACATAGGGATCTGTCATAATCTTGAAGGCCAAAGCCGAAAACGGGGCTTCATCGCTGGCAGCCCTTTCAATATCCTCCCCTCCTGTACCCTTACCAACCACCGGAGGCATATCCAAGGGGGAAGGAAGATAATCGACAACCGCATCTAAAAGAGGTTGAACACCCTTGTTTTTGAAGGCAGAACCACACAGCACCGGGGTCGCTTTCAAGGACAATGTGACTTTTCTTATGGCACTTATGACTTCTTCATGTGAAAGAACTTCTTCATTTAAATATTTTTTCATCAAGCCCTCATCATGATCGGCGAGAAACTCGATGAGTTTTTTTCTTTCCTCGCGGGATACATCAATGAGTTCAGGAGGAATTTCACCAACGTTAAATTCGGCACCTAAAGAATGGTCATCATAGGTAACGGCTTCCATGCGGACAAGATCTATAATCCCCTGAAAGCTATCTTCCGATCCGATGGGGATCTGAATCGGAATTGGATGCGCACCCAACCGATCCCTGATAGAGGCGACAACCTTCCCGAAATCGGCCCCCACCCTGTCCATTTTATTGATTAGGATGATCCGCGGAACACGATACCTGTCGGCCTGACGCCACACTGCTTCGGACTGTGGTTCTACCCCACCGACTGCACAGAACAGGGCAACAGCACCATCTAAAACTCTCAAAGATCTTTCAACTTCAATTGTAAAGTCCACATGACCGGGTGTGTCTATGATGTTTATGCGATGATTTCTCCATGTACATGTGGTAGCTGCAGAGGTAATGGTAATCCCCCTCTCTTGTTCCTGTTCCATCCAGTCCATGGTGGCTGTACCATCATGGACCTCTCCCATCTTGTAGGACTCACGGGTATAGTATAAAATCCTCTCTGTTGTTGTTGTCTTCCCGGCATCGATATGTGCCATAATACCAATGTTGCGAAGATTATGTAAAGGAACAGTACGTGCCAATTATATTCACCAAAACCTTTTAAAAAAGCTAGAACCGGTAATGGGCAAACGCTTTATTCGCCTCTGCCATCTTGTGAACGCTTTCTCTCTTTTTGACAGAAGCGCCCCTATTGTTGGCAGCATCAATCAATTCGGCGGCCAGCTTTTCTCTCATAGTTTTTTCGGCACGTTCTTTTGCATGAAGAATTATCCATCGGATTGCCAACGCAATTCTCCTACCAGGCATAACTTCCGTCGGCACTTGATACGTGGACCCTCCTACACGCCGTGATTTTACTTCTATTACGGGCTTGACATTATTTACGGCTTTTTCAAAAACTTCCACCGGTTGTTCTTTCGTCCTCTTTTCAATTATATCGAAGGCCCCGTAGAAAATAGATTCTGAAATGCTCTTTTTGCCCTTCCTTAATAGATTATTAATAAATTTCGCCACAAGTTTATTGTTATACTTGGGATCTGCTATTACTTCTCTTTTACTAATTTCTCTTCTTCTCGGCATGACTTAAACTCTCACTTAGCTCGGCTTTTTAGCCCCGTACTTTGATCTTCCTTGCTTTCTGTCCTGAACACCGACGGTATCCAGGGTACCTCTAATGATATGATACCGAACGCCGGGCAGATCCTTTACCCTGCCACCTCTGACTAAGACAACAGAATGTTCCTGAAGGTTATGGCCCACTCCTGGTATATATGATGTCACCTCGTAACCGCTTGCTAGACGAACCCTTGCAACTTTTCTTAAAGCAGAATTCGGCTTTTTAGGTGTAGAGGTATATACCCTAACGCAAACTCCTCGTCTCTGCGGGGAACCAGTTAAAGCAGGTGTCGAAGTTTTCTTTTGTATCTTTGTTCTTCCCTTGCGAACCAATTGATTTACTGTCGGCATCATTCCTCCCAAGATCTACTCAGCCAATCTACAACCTTATACAATAAAAGGTATTTAGCTATCAATTTGCTACCTGTATGTCAAGCTTTTTCTCACTTAATTTTTCATCCATCTCTTGGTTTTCCAATTCAAGGTGACTTTCATCGTCTATTGCCTTGATACCAAGCTTCTTGTACATAGGAAGACCAGTCCCCGCCGGGATCAGTCTCCCCATGATTACATTTTCTTTTAGTCCCCTTAGGTAATCTATCTTTCCAGCAAGACTTGCCTCCGTGAGAACACGTGTTGTCTCCTGGAAGGACGCAGCAGATATGAAACTCTGCGTACTTAGAGATGCTTTAGTAATGCCCAGAAGCATCGGTTCCCCAATTGCCGGTTTTCCCCCCTTAGTAATCACTCGCTCATTCTCTTCCTGGAAGCGATATCTTTCTACCTGTTCATCGGTTATGAATGATGTATCACCCGGGTCTTTTACTTTTACTCTGCGCAGCATCTGGCGTACGATTATCTCCATATGTTTGTCATTGATCTTCACGCCCTGCAGCCTGTATACCTCCTGTACTTCATCAACTAGGTAGCGGGCCAACGCCTTTTCACCTTTGATAGCAAGAAGATCATGGGGATTATGGACGCCATCCATCAAGGCTTCACCTGCCTGTACCCTGTCTCCCTCCTGGACACTGACATGTTTGCCTTTCGGAATAAGATATTCCTTATCTTCACCCACATCAGGTGTAATAACTACCTTCCTCTTCCCCTTTGCATCTTTACCGTATGACACCGTGCCGTCAATTTCGCTTATAACCGCAAATTCCCTTGGTTTTCTGGCCTCGAAAAGCTCGGCAACCCTGGGAAGACCTCCCGTGATATCCTTGGTTTTCGTGGTTTCCCTTGGGATCTTGGCAACAATATCACCTGCCTTGATCTTATCACCTTCAGAAACCACAATATTAGCCCCTACAGGCAGCAGATACCGTGCTACGGAATTCGTACCGGGGAGCTTAGCTGTTTTGCCCTTCTCGTCTTTGATTGAAACCCTTGTACGTAAGTTAGCACCCTTATATTCGACTATTACCTTTCTTGAGAGACCGGTTACTTCATCAACCTGCTCCTGCATGGTTTTTCCTTCGATGATGTCACCATACTTCACAGTTCCGCTAACCTCAGCAAGTATTGGTATGGAAAAAGGATCCCATTCCGCGAGCAAATCTCCCCTTTTCACGATTTTACCATCCTTGACCTTAAGATGCGCCCCGTAGGGAACGGGATATTTGCCGCGGCTTCTGGCCTGCTCGTCAAGAACATGAACTTCACCGTTTCTATTCATTACAACAAGGTCCCGTCCATCACCTTTTACTGTATTTAGATTCACGTACTTCACAGTGCCGTCATGCCTTGCTTCCAGGGTGGAATGTTCTTCAAACTTTGCTGTACCACCGATGTGGAATGTCCGCATGGTTAGCTGGGTCCCAGGTTCACCTATGGACTGAGCAGCGATAATTCCTACTGCCTCACCGATATTGACAAGATGACCATGAGCGAGGTCTCTTCCATAACACATGGCACAGACGCCTTGCTTCGATTTGCATGTGAGCACCGATCGCATGTTTACCTTTTCTATACCGGCCCTATCAATTTTCTCTGCAAGGGCTTCATCGATTTCCTGATTTGCATGGACGAGGATATCCTCAGGAGTAAAAGGATCTCGTATTTCTTCAAGAGCAACCCTGCCGAGAATTCGCTCACCAGCTGTTTCGATAATCTCCCCACCTTCCATAAGGGCAGAAACATAAATACCATCAATCGTTCCGCAATCAATCTCACTGATAATACAATCCTGGGCCACATCAACAAGCCTTCTCGTTAGATATCCTGAATTGGCAGTCTTAAGGGCTGTATCGGCAAGACCTTTCCTGGCGCCATGGGTGGAAATAAAATATTGAAGAACAGTAAGGCCTTCTCGGAAGTTTGCCGTGATAGGAGTTTCAATAATTTCACCGGACGGCTTGGCCATCAATCCCCTCATCCCGGCGAGCTGCCTGATTTGGACGGCACTACCTCTCGCACCGGAATCGGCCATCATATAGATGGGATTTAAACTTTCTCCCTTTCTTTTTATCCCGGAGGGGTCCTCTTTTTCTTCCGCCTCGATACCACTCAACATCTCAGCAGCAATCTCTTCTGTTGCCTTCGCCCATACATCGATAACCTTATTATAACGCTCGCCATCGGTAATAAGGCCATCCATATACTGCTTTTGTACTTTCAGGACTTCCTTGTCAGCTATAGAAACGATGTCCTTTTTATTTACAGGAATAACCATATTATGGATGGCAATTGATGCCCCCGAAGTCGTCGCATATTTAAATCCCAAATCTTTCAGCTGATCTGCCAGTAAAACCGCCTTTTTGGCGCCGCACATCCGGTAACAATTGTCGATGAGATTTGCCAGTTCTTTCTTATTCATCAATTTATTAATGAAATCAAACGATATCTCTTTCGGTATACTCTCATAAAGAATAACTCTGCCGACAGTTGTATCCTTCAGTTTACCCCCAATACGAACTTTTATTTTTGCATGAAGATCAACGGCATCCACATCTAGGGCACTGCGGACCTCTTCAGGATCAGAAAAGATCATTCCCTCCCCTTTTACACCGGACCTGACACGCGTTAAATAATATATCCCAAGCACTATATCCTGACTTGGGTTAATTATTGGTTTCCCATTAGCTGGAGAAAGAATGTTATTCGTTGACATCATCAGGACTCTGGCTTCTGTCTGGGCCTCTATAGACAGAGGAACATGCACAGCCATCTGATCCCCGTCAAAATCGGCGTTAAATGCCGTGCACACCAGAGGATGGAGTTGTATCGCCTTCCCCTCAATGAGAACCGGCTCAAAGGCCTGAATGCCTAATCTATGTAAGGTAGGGGCTCTGTTTAGCATAATTGGATATTCACGAACCACTTCATCCAGTGCATCCCATACCTCTGCAGTTTCCCTTTCCACCATCTTTTTTGCACTTTTCACAGTGGTTACATAACCCTTTTCCTCAAGGCGGTTATATACAAACGGCTTAAAAAGTTCCAAGGCCATTTTCTTCGGAAGACCGCACTGATGAAGCCTCAGGTCAGGACCCACGGTAATTACAGAACGTCCCGAGTAATCGACTCTTTTTCCGAGAAGGTTTTGTCTGAATCTGCCCTGCTTACCTTTTAACATATCTGAAAGGGATCTAAGGGGCCTTTTGTTGGAACCGGTTATTGCCCTACCCCTTCTACCATTATCAAAAAGAACGTCAACTGCTTCCTGAAGCATTCTTTTCTCATTTCTAACAATGATCTCCGGGGCATTTAATTCCTGTAAGCGCTTCAAGCGATTATTTCTGTTAATGACACGTCGGTAAAGATCATTGAGGTCCGATGTGGCAAAACGGCCACCATCCAGAGGTACCAAAGGTCGCAAATCAGGAGGAATAACAGGCAAAACTGTCAGAATCATCCATTCCGGTCTGTTTGTCTTGGATTTTTTCAGAGACTCAATTACCTTCAGCCTTTTAACAAGCTTTTTCCTTTTGGTATCCGACAGGGTTGATTTTAATTCTGCACGCAGTTCTTCATCATACTTTACCAAATCAACTTCTTCAAGAATCTTCCTTACAGCTTCGGCTCCAATTCCAATTTCAAAAGCATCTTCACCATATTGCTGTTTTAATTCACTCACCTCTTCCTCAGAAAGGAGTTCCTTCTTTTTCAATGGAGTATTCTTGGGATCCAGGACTATCCATGACTCAAAATAAAGGACCTTTTCAAGTTCTTTAAGGCTTAGGTCGAGGACATTTCCGATTCGGCTGGGAAGACTCTTGAGAAACCAGATGTGAGCGACTGGTGTAGCCAGAGTTATGTGACCCATCCTTTCTCTACGGACTTTTGATTGTATAACTTCAACGCCGCATTTCTCGCAGACGACCCCTCTATATTTCATCCGCTTATATCGTCCACAGAGACACTCGTAATCTTTTACCGGGCCGAAGATCTTTGCACAAAAAAGTCCATCTCTCTCCGGTTTGAACGTCCGGTAGTTAATCGTCTCAGGTTTCTTAACCTCGCCATGGGACCAAGAAAGGATCTTATCTGGCGAAGCAATTGACATTTTGATTGCACTAAACCTGATGGGATCTTTCGGTTTTTCAAAATAACTGAAAATATCTTCCACTATTGATTTCTCCTGCTCTTAAATGGGTTTAAAATAGATAATCCCAAATTCTAATATAAACGCTAAATCCTAAACAAATTCAAAGATCGAAATTCTAAACGTTTTGATCATTTGGATTTAGGATTTTCCCCTCAATTTAACAAGCCGCATAAGTTGAGCGGTATTTTGTTACTCGTCTTCAATCAATTCCACATCAAGACAAAGACTTTGTAGCTCTTTGACAAGAACATTGAAAGACTCCGGTAGCCCTGGTTCAAATGTATGCTCACCCTTTACTATAGCTTCGTATATCCTTGTTCTACCAGCTACATCATCGGACTTAACTGTAAGGAACTCCTGTAGCGAGTATGCGGCGCCGTAAGCCTCCATTGCCCATACTTCCATTTCACCAAGCCTCTGGCCACCAAATTGTGCTTTTCCACCAAGAGGTTGTTGCGTCACTAAAGAATAAGGTCCTATAGATCTCGCATGAATCTTATCATCAACAAGATGATGGAGCTTTAACATATAAATCATTCCTACCGTGACCTCCTGATTAAAAGGTTCACCGGTTCGCCCGTCAAAAAGAATAGTCTGCCCATTTTCCGGAAGGTCTACCCCTTTTAGCATATCCCTGATTTCACTTTCATCTGCACCATTAAACACAGGTGTCGATACTAAGATACCCCTTTTTAATTTTCTTATAAATGCTTTAAGCTTATCCTCAGACATGCCATCGATAAAGCTGCCAAATTCTGGGGAAGAATAAGCAGTTTTTAATTCTCTCTTTAACCGATCGGTACTGTATTGTTTTTCTAACATAGCATTGATCTTCTCGCCTAAACCCTTCGCTGCCCATCCTAAATGCGTCTCCAGAATCTGACCGACATTCATTCGTGAAGGCACCCCCAGAGGATTCAAAATGATATCAACTGGTGTTCCGTCCTTAAAATATGGCATATCTTCTTCCGGAAGTATCCTCGATAATACTCCCTTGTTACCGTGACGTCCAGCCATCTTATCACCGACGGAAAGCCCTCTTTTGATTGCAATATAGACTTTTACCATTTTTATCACACCAGGGGGAAGCTCATCACCCGCCTTCAGTTTGTCGATTTTATCCTCAAAGTATTTCTCAACAATCTCTTTTTTTCTCTCATAATTTGCAATCAGTGAGTTTATTTTTTCCTCCGCAGCCTCCTCACCAGCAAGCGACATTTCCTTCCATAAGCTAAAAGGTATATTCTCCAGGACATCCTTTTCGATCTTCTCTCCTTTTTTCAATAAAATCTTTTTCTTCTTTGAATCGACCAATTTTGATGCAGATATTTTCCCCAGTAGCATGCCGGCAATATTTTTTTTCACACTTTCGGTGATAATCCTGATTTCATCATCCCGGTCTTTCAATAAATCTCTCATAGCTTCATCTTCAATAGATTGTGATCTATGGTCTCTTTCGGCACCCTTTCTCGTGAATACTTTAGCATCTATAACAGTACCGTCGACACCAGGGGGAACCCGTAGAGATGTATCCCGGACATCGCTCGCCTTTTCACCAAATATGGCACGCAGCAGTTTCTCTTCTGGCGATAATTGAGTCTCTCCTTTCGGAGTGATCTTCCCCACAAGAATATCCCCAGACTTTACGAACACCCCCATCCTGACGATCCCGCTTTCATCAAGGTTTCTGAGGGCTTCATCTCCTACATTAGGAATATCCCTTGTGATTTCCTCCTTCCCAAGTTTCGTGTCTCTCGCCATGGTCTCGAATTCTTCAATGTGAATTGATGTATAGATATCGTCTTTTATGAGCCTTTCACTGACCAATATGGAATCTTCATAATTGTATCCCCCCCAGGACATGAACGCGACCATTACATTTCGCCCCAATGCAAGTTCTCCGGTATCGGTAGCAGGCCCATCAGCTATTATGTCGCCCATACGGACCTGATCTCCATTATTAACAATGGGCTTCTGGTTAAAGCAGGTATCCTGGTTCGAACGTTGATATTTTACAAGATTATAGATATCAACTCCTGTATCAAGCTCGTCCTTCCCGTCTCCGTCGCATTTGACCACAACCCGTGAAGCGTCTACATGCTCAACAACTCCGGAGCGTCTCGCCACGACAACTGCACCTGAATCCCTTGCAACAATAGATTCCATCCCCGTTCCAACCAGAGGCACCTCGGGTCTTAAGAGGGGAACTGCCTGTCGTTGCATATTGGAACCCATGAGTGCGCGGTTGGCGTCGTCGTGCTCCAGAAATGGTATTGAAGCAGCTGCAATGCTGACAAGCTGATCGGGCGAGACATCCATCAGGCTTATCTCAGTCGGCGGGACCGAGATGAAATCACTACCTTTTCTGGAAGAAACCAGCTCTCCGATAAATCTTCCTTTCGCATCAAGGGGACTGTCTGCCGGCGCTATGATGTACTTTTCCTCCTCTATAGCTGTCAGATAACGAACTTCATCAAGGACCTTCCCTTCTTTAACAACCCTGAAAGGTGTTTCTATAAAGCCAAATGTATTTACCCTTGCATATGTGCTGAGCGAAACAATCAGACCAATATTGGGCCCTTCCGGTGTCTCAACGGGGCAGATACGACCGTAATGTGTGGGATGCACATCTCTGACCTCAAATCCAGCTCTTTCACGGGTGAGACCACCAGGACCTAGAGCGGAAAGCCTCCTTTTATGAGTAATCTCAGAAAGTGGATTTGTCTGATCCATAAACTGAGAAAGTTGACTGCTCCCAAGAAACTCATTTACGACAGCAGATACCGGTTTGGCATTGATGAGCTCATGGGGCATCATGGTTTCGATGTCCTGGAGGCTCATTCTCTCTTTAATGGCCCTTTCAATTCTTACCAAGCCTATCCGGTATTGATTCTCGATAAGCTCTCCCACTGATCTGACTCTTCGGTTACCCAGGTGATCAATATCATCGACGCTGCATTCACCAACGCCGTTCTTTAGATCGATCAGATATTTAACAGCAGCCAGAATATCCTCATTTCGCAAGACTGTTGTCTCTATGGGAACATCAAGGCGAAGCTTGTAGTTCATCTTGGCTCTTCCCACATCTGAAAGGTCGTAACTAGTAGGATCAAAAAAGAGGCCGTTGAAAAACTTATGCGCTGTCTCCGGTGTGGGTGGATTACTCGGTCGCAGTCTTCTGTATATCTCTATTATTGCATCTTCGGTATTTTCAATCTTGTCAATCAAAAGGGTATCCCTAATGGAAGCGTTTGAACTTTCTTCATCGATGTAGATAAACTGAAGCTCCCGAATTCCTCTTTCATGCACCCGCTCCAGGTCCTCAAGCGTCAATTCTTCATTACATTTCAACAATACTTCGCCGGTTTCGGGGTCCACTACATTAGAAGCAAGAATCTTCCCGATTATATCAACATCCTTGATCTGTATCCGACTGATGTTCAGCTCCGCCATTCTTTTGATGTGAGCTTTGGTAAGCCTTCTCATCTTTTTAATTATAACTTCGCCGGTTCGAGATTCTTTGACATCCTCCAGGGCTTTCTCTCCTATGAGAGATTCGTCCACAACCATATGAAGCTTATTATCTTCTATGAAGACCTTTTCAATGTTGTAAAAATACTTAAGTAGGAAATCCGTAGAGTTCCCCATTCCTTTAAAAAGAATAGTCACAGGCATCTTTCTGCGCCTGTCGATCCTGACATAGAGGAGGTCCTTGGAATCAAATTCAAAATCCAGCCAAGACCCCCTGATAGGTATGATCCTTGCGGAATAGATAAGTTTTCCACTCGCAAGCGTTTTCCCTTTATCGTGATCAAAGAATATACCCGGCGATCTATGAAGCTGACTGACAATGACCCTTTCTGTACCATTCATGATGAAGGTGCCGTTATCTGTCATTAATGGGATTTCTCCGAAGTAGATCTCCTGTTCCTTAATATCCCGGATTGTTTTTTGCCCGGTGCCACGATCGGCATCAAAAACAACCAGCCTCACCACAATCTTCAGGGGAGCTGCATATGTCATACCCTTCTGGATGCATTCTTTCACATCATATCTGACGTCCCCGATCTTGTAACTTACAAATTCCAGCGAACATTTACCACTGAAGTCAGAGATCGGGAAAACGCTCCTGAATGCACCCTGAAGTCCAAAGTTGCCCCTTTTTAACGGCTCTACATGCTTCTGAAGAAATTTTTCGTAAGACTTCTTCTGGATATCGATCAGATTCGGTATATCTAATATTTTTTTTATACGGCCAAAATTTTTTCTAAATTCACTCATATTATCCTTTTGTGTTATGAAAGTTTATACTTACATACACATTATCGATTATTCTCATCACATTAATAGCAATCGTTTTTCTTATGTCTGCTTACGGTCTATTTAATCTCCACGGTACCTCCGACTTCCTCTATTTTTTTCTTTATATCCGCTGCCTCTTCTTTCGAAACACCCTCTTTAATCGGCTTTGGTACACCATCCACCAAGTCTTTAGCTTCTTTAAGCCCCAAACTGGTAATAGCCCTGACAACTTTAATCACCTGAATTTTCTGATCGCCAAATCCGGTCAGTATAGCATCGAATTCTGTTTTCTCCTCCGTCGGGGCTGCCTGTTCTTTCCCCCCGGAGACTTGAGCTACGGCTGCAGGTGCGGCAGCAGATACGCCAAATTTTTCTTCCAGCTCCTTTACCAACTCAGAAAGTTCAAGAACTGTCATTCCCTCAATAAATTTTACAACGTCATCTTTTGTAATTTTACTGGCCATTTTTTATAATCCTCTCCTGTATATTTTAAAATTCCTTGTTATTTTCTTGCCCGATAGGCGTCAAGAACACAAATAAGACTTCGCGGTACACCGCTCAACACGTTAACAAGCGAAGATTGAACTCCTACCATAACGGAAAGAAGTTTCCCAAGAAGTACCTCTCTACCCGGCAATTCCGCCAGAGCACTGATCTGTTCTTTACTGATAAGCCTACCATCCAGTATACCTGCCCTGATTTCCAACTCAGCATTCTTTTTGGCAAACTCAACCAGCGACTTTGCCGGTCCAACCACATCTCCGCGATTCAAGGCTATTGCCAAAGGTCCCTTGAAATACTCTTCTAACTCACTGAAATCGGTATCTTTGGATGCAATTCCGAAGAGTGTGTTTTTTAGTACCCTGAATTCGGTACCTGATTTTCGCAAGGCATTCCTCAAGGCAGTCATCTTTTCAACATTCATACCCGTATAACCGGTAAGAACAGCTAATTTAGTATCCTTGATTTGCTCTTGTAGCTCAGCTACAATTTTTTCTTTTGTTCTCCGATCCAATCATTAACCTCCTTTCCTCAATGTGCATCAAATTGAAAGTATGAGAACTATGCATAATACAGGAGATATTAAATAAATGACCATAACAACAGTAATTTTGAATCATTCAGTGGTCTCGGCAGGCCGACTAAATCGTTTAAACTCCTGTACCTGCTGTCTCAGACTTTTATTAAATCGTTTAACCTTAATCTCTGTCCCACCTTAATCTGTTCCACCTTAAACTGTCATTACATGTTTTAAATACTTATTCTATTTTAAATATTTCTGACATCTAAGGGATCAACTTTTACTCCTGGCCCCATGGTGGTGGAAATTGATATTCCCTTGAGGTATGTCCCTTTACTGGATGCTGGTTTCAGCTTTATAATAGCTTCTAAAAGTGCACTGATATTTTCTGATAACTTGTCAGATCCAAAAGAAACCTTTCCCACCGGACAGTGCACTATACCCGCTTTTTCTACACGAAATTCAATCTTACCGGATTTCTGTTCATTAACAGCCCTCGCCACATCAAAGGTGACCGTACCTACTTTTGGATTGGGCATCAAACCGCGGGGCCCCAAAATCTTACCCAGTTTTCCAACACTACCCATCATGTCCGGTGTGGCAATTACCCTGTCAAACTCGATCCATCCTCCTTTGATCTTTTCAATGATATCATCTGAGCCGACCATATCGGCCCCTGCATCAAGGGCCTCCTTTTCTTTTTCTCCTTTTGCAAAAACCAGCACTCTGACTGATTTCCCCAATCCATTTGGCAGAACAACACTCCCTCTGACCATCTGGTCGGCATGCTGAGGGCTTACTCCCAGCCGAATGGCCGCATCGACGGTTTCGTCAAACTTCGCTCTTGCCGTACTGACGACCAATTCTGCCGCTTCCCTCAGGGCATAGCGCTTCCCCGGTTCAACCTTCTTCTTTGCTTCAATAAATTTTTTGCCTCTTTTAAACATATCTAAACCTCTAATTGACTCTACTAATTCACAAGGCTGGGCTTCCTGCGAAGAGAAAAACGAACTTCATACCCGTCTCCGCAGGGTTGACTTTGGAAAAGCATCCCATAATTTATCCTGCTATTTCAATACCCATTGACCTGGCTGTACCTTCAATGATTCTAATTGCTCCACCTATATCAACAGCATTTAAGTCATTATATTTTAATTCAGCTATTTCCCTAATCTGTTTTGCCGTTACAGTGCCAACTTTTTCTCTCCTCGGATCTCCAGAACCCTTTGCAATCTTGGCAGCCTGCTTGAGGAGCACAGAAGCAGGCGGCGTCTTGGTAACAAAGGTAAACGATCGATCAGCATACACCGTTATAATGACAGGAATAACCATGCCTTCCTGGTTTTGCGTCATGGCATTGTATGCCTTACAGAACTCCATTATATTAACCCCATGCTGACCCAGGGCAGGCCCTATAGGAGGTGATGGAGTCGCTTTACCTGCCTTAATCTGAAGTTTTATACTCGCTATAACCTTTTTTGCCATTGTTATTACCCTAATTTTATTATTTTATGCTAAAATTACATGATTTATCAACTCTGAATAACCTGGATAAAATCCAGTTCTACCGGTGTTGATCTACCAAATATACTAACAATAACCCTTAACTTCCCTTTCTCCGGCTTAACCTCATCGACAACCCCATCAAAATTCGTAAATGGACCATCGATTATCCTCACGTGATCACCTATTTCAAACCTGAATTTTGGTTTCGGTTTTAAGGTTCCTTCATTAATCCTGGTCTTCAGGTTTTCTACATCTTTATCAGGAATTGGTGATGGTTTATCCTTACCCCCTATGAATCCTGTCACCTTGGGTGTCCCCTTAACGATATGCCATGTATCGTCATTCATCTCCATTTTAACTAAGATATAGCCAGGAAAGAACTTCCTCTTGGATGTCTTCTTCTCACCGGAAACCAGCTCAACGATATCTTCCTCCGGAATGAGAATATCAGAAAAGTATTCCTGTATTCCCGCTGCTTCTATTCTTTCCAGCAGGGAGAGTTTAACCCTGTTCTCAAATCCAGAATACGTATGAACGACATACCATTTAAAAGCCATATTCTAACCTAAAACCAGCCTTATCACTTTGGCCAAACCAAAATCTACAATACCGAGAAATATGGACACAATTATCACAACAATAATGACCACAGATGTAGAAGCAAGGGCTTGTTTGGGAGTCGGCCATGTTACTTTTTTCAATTCACCTTTTGCTTCTTTTAAAAACCGTATTATTTTTTCTGTTATTAATTTTATCTTATCCATTAATATAATCCCGAGATCCCTGCAAAAGTTCTCTATATGAAGGCTTTCCCTCAACTCTGTTTTGATGTCATTTTCAAATTAACCTTAGTACCCGCCTTAAGCAGGAGATAAATAAAGTGGCAGGCCAGGAGGGACTCGAACCCCCAGCATCCGGATTTGGAGTCCGGCGCTCTATCCATTAGAGCTACTGGCCTGTTTGTTATGCTGCATACTATCTTACGAACAAAAGTTATTTAGTTTCCCTGTGAATTTTATGAGACCGGCAAAATTTACAGTATTTTTTTAATTCCAGACGATTCTGCATTGTACGCTTGTTTTTCGTCGTAGTATAATTTCTTTGCTTACATTCCGTACAGGCCAAGGTAATGATATTTCTCATAATTAACCTACTTCCACCAGAATGGAGCCCACGACCAGGATTGAACTGGTGACCTCATCCTTACCAAGGATGTGCTCTACCGACTGAGCTACGTGGGCTAATTTGTTAATAACATCCTCTATAATTTACTTACCCATTACTTTCTGCTCAGTGATCCGTAATTTAAAAATCTAAGTACATAAGGAGTTCAAGTAGAAGAAATCCAATAATGGAGCGGGAAACGGGATTCGAACCCGCGACCCTCAGCTTGGAAGGCTGACGCTCTAGCCACTGAGCTACTCCCGCTCGCTATGGAAAAAATCCTCAAGGCCATCCTTCAAAAATTGGCTTGATACAAATACCTGATGGAGGGGGGAGGATTCGAACCTCCGTAGGCTTAGCCGGCAGATTTACAGTCTGCTCCCTTTGGCCACTCGGGTACCCCTCCAGATTATATAACCGAATACTGGAGCTGGCGATGGGACTCGAACCCGCAACCTGCTGATTACAAATCAGCTGCTCTACCTGT
>PDVH01000068.1_pt1 | contig 28813 bp, 28 predicted proteins | sample 1369781 | NCBI WGS metagenome assembly PDVH01 (sample SAMN07795378, study PRJNA414565) | Alkali sediment metagenome, whole genome shotgun sequencing project. | isolation source: glacial lake sediment | place: Bosnia and Herzegovina: Donje Bare Lake | collected 2016-06
TGCCATCGGCAACAACTAGAAGGCCTGCTTTGTCATCAATGTAAAAGCCGTCTTCGTTGATGGGTCTGACGAGACCTCTATCCTTTCTGCCGCAAGCAATAATTTCTAATGTTATCTCCTAAAGGCCGGTTCATAAAGAAAGATCCCGGAAGAGTTCCCTTCCCTGTTGATATCGCGCCTCTCTGTCTTTCGCGAGCAATCTCTCAATAATGGAAATAAAATTATCCGGTATATTTGTCGCCATATCCTTAAGCGGCGCGGGTGTCGAGTTGGTTATATTGAACATGAGGGTAGTGATATTGTCCCCCCGAAAAGGCTTTTCACCAGTTAGCAACTCATAAAACACTACACCAAGTGAAAACAGATCCGATCTTCCATCAACATGGTGCCCTACAATCTGTTCCGGTGACATATAGCTTGGCGTTCCAATAAATGCGCCTGTCTTGGTACTTGAAGAGGTCATAACCCTGGCAATACCGAAATCAGTAACTTTGATTTCCCCGTTTTTCAAAATCATGATGTTTGCGGGTTTGATATCCCTGTGAACCACACCGCTGCAATGGGCATAATCAAGGGCCTGGGCAACGGAGGAGATAATCTTTGTTACTTCGCCAAGAGGCAACAATTTTTCCTTCTGGCAATATTTGGTAAGGTCGTTGCCGTCAAGAAGTTCCATAGCCATGTATGCAAGGTCGTAATCCTCGCCAACGTCATAGATAGTAACAATATTAGGATGAGAAAGTTTGCCCGCAGCCTCAGCTTCTCTGAAGAACCTCTTCTTCACTTCCGCAAGCTGCTCCTCATCTACTTCTTCATATCGCAGTGTCTTAATTGCCACTTCCCTGTTGATCTTGGGGTCTTGGCCCAGGTAAACAACTCCCATACCTCCCCGGCCCAGTTCCTTTATAATTTCATAGCGCCCGAGAGTAGGTTTAGTCTCTGCGCCGTCCATGAGTAAAGTTGTATCTTTTTTAGCGCCTCCAAGACCGAATATCATTGTATCCCCTGCAACTTTAAGCTTCTTGGCCCGCTCCTTAACGTCCTTAAATTTTCCCGCCTGCGCAATATGTTCGTAGACGGCTACGGCTTTGTTAAACATCCGCTTTCTCTCAAAATCAAGGCCTAAGTTGTATAGTAATTCTTTAACCGACTTATCCTCAACAGGACATTTACAGAACTTTTCAAAGGCCAAATCGAGCATGCCTTGTCCCTGGAACGAAAGTCCCAGCATTTTATTGGTTTCGACACTGTCTGCCTCTATACGCTCCTTTGCCTCTTCCGTAAAGAAGTATCCCTTAGTAACCAGCAAGGTATAGCCGATCAGGATAAGGAGAGACGGATGAACAAGTTTGACCCAATATCTGTAATTTATCAGAAGATACATAGCCGCTCCGACCCAGACCAGTAGAATGATCAATGATACAATGGCACTGATCCTAATCTTCAGCCTGGGTATAATCAATGCCAGAAACAAACCGAAGAAAACGGTAACCCCTATTTCCAAAGGGAATGCCCAAGCCGGGCGCACAATATAATCACCAGAGAGGATATTGTCGGCGACATTGACAATGATCCCCCAGGATGGAACATTAGGTCCAATAGGAGTAGCCTGTAAAGCACCGAGGCCGATTGCACTCTGGGCAATGATAACAATTTTATCCTTGAATGCCTCCGGAGGTACCTTGTTACTAACTACATCATAGAAAGAGAAATAAGGAAAGCTCTTGCTGAAACCTATGAGCATCTCACCTTTGTCAGATGTGACAATGTTGTTATCTCCAAAATTCACTCCACCGCCTATAATCACATCTCTCATATCGTAGTTCAAATATTTCAAGGATAGTTGAAGTCCGAATGACGGGTATGCCCGCCCTTCGTAATATACAACAAGAGGCTCACTTCTTACTGTGCCATCAGCGTCGGAAATAATATTAATGTGTCCAAGAGCTAGCGCTTTCATGGCAAAATCAGGAATTGGCGGAATAATCTGTCTTGCCGCTATGGTTCCCTCCTGGGTCTCTACGGGTACAGAATTCTGTTTCAGATAATCCGGAATCTCAGATCCTTTGCTTCCGATTGAACTGCCCAGGATGAAAACCAGGGGCAATACAACTTTTTTACTCTCTCCTATGGCTGCCCCAAGTATTGCATCATTATCCAGTCTCTTCTCTGTTTCTTTCAACGAGGTATAGATGCCGTTAACCTGCGCATTTTTCAGTACGCCAGCATTGCTCTCTATATCCTTGAGAATATCGCGTACCTCACTTAGCCCTTGGTTCATATCACTTTCAGAATAGATGATATTTACCCCGATTACTTTTGCTTCAGACCTGTTGAGGAATTCTATCATGCGTGCTATGTAACCTCGCGGCCACGGCCATCTGCCCATATTGGCGATACTCTCATCATCTACTGCCACAATGACTATGGGGGAATTAGAAGTCTTCTCTTTCAAATTAGAAACTGCGTCATAAACCTTGTATTCCAAATATTTCGTCGGCATCCACTCAAAATAGACGGCAGCGATCGTCAAGAGTGTAAGAATTGCCCCGATTATAATATCTGAAATGACTGATCCAATTAACTTGTTCATATATTCCCCTTACTTTGAAACACACAAAGCCATGTGAATGTGCGAATCACCAGTCATGCATGTCTCGGCTGCAAGCACAATCATGCTTATTCGTCTTCTGTTACATTATCAGCAATTTTGCCTAATTTCTACAAAATATTCTCCCATAAATCGAACCGTATGACGAAAAATGCCAGAATACCCATGTTGCAGGCTTGGAGGTTCAGGTCAACTCAGGCAGAAACAAATATAGAACGTCTTTTGCCACACCTCAACCATCTTGCCGCGTTCCTCCTTTTGGCAGGAAAAAACCCTTCTTCTTCCATTTCTTTATTGTTTCCAGCCAATCGTCAAGGATATCGTAAGCTGCCGGAACAACCAGCAGCGTGAGAAACAGCGACGTCATAAGACCGCCGATCACAGCAATGCCCATTGGCGAACGCGTTTCTGCTCCCTCGCCCAACCCCAGAGCCACGGGCAGCATTCCGAAGACCATGGCAAAAGTTGTCATCAGGATGGGTCTCAGCCTTACAGGCCCTGCCTGAAGAATCGCCTCTCTGCGCGACATTCCTCTTTCTCTCAGGGTATTAGTGTAATCAACGAGGAGAATAGCGTTTTTCTTCACGAGGCCCATGAGCAGGATGAGGCCGATAAAGCTGAAAATGCTGATGGTCTTTCCTGTGAGCAATAGAGCCCCGAAAGCACCTATAAAAGAAAGGGGCATGGACAGAAGAACTGTAAAGGGATGGATAAAGCTCTCGAACTGTGACGCAAGAATCATATAGGCCATAACGATACCCAGGACCAGGGCAAATGTAAGATACTGGAATGATTCTCCCATTGTCTCCGCCATTCCCTTGTACTTGGGTATGTAATCCAAAGGGAGCACCTTGTCGGCAATAGCATTAAGCTCATTCATTGCCTGCCCCAGTGGCTTTCCCTCCAAGCTTGCGAAAACGGTGACGGCCCGCTGTCTGTCTACACGGTTGATAACACTGGGCCCACCGCCTTCCTGCATCCTGACCACATTGGCGAGTTCAATAAGCCTCCCGTCCTTCGCCCGGACATAAATTTTGCCGAGATCGTCAGGATTGGTGCGGTCTGCGGCTTGAAGCCTTACCCGCACATCGTAGCGCCTTCCCCTACCCTCGTCCTTGTACTTGGTCACATCCACTTCCCCGGTTGATGAAGACCTTGAGTTCCGGCTTTCCCGCTTCGAGCGACGTATCCACGTCAACTACACCGGGGAGCTTGGAAAATTCGTACACAATCTGCCTCGTATAGGATTGGAGGGCAGAAAGGTCGATCCCACGAATGCTGTATTGAATGGGTACGTTTCTTACGCCGCCTCCAATAAGTGAAACGTCTTCCGCTGTCCCCTTGAGTCCGGGAATTTCAAGAAACTTCCGTCTCAACTCCTTCTTGATCTGTTCCTGGCTCTTCTTTCTCTCAGACTTCTTTTTCAAGTTGACAAGCAGTATCCCCTTGTTAATCTGGACAGTGCGCCCATACCCCTGGATATACAGGACAGAGACTACCTCCGGTATCTGTTTTACAATATCTTCAGCCTTACTGAACATTCCATCGGCATTATCCACGGAATAGTCGACGGGAGCCTCAAGGCGCACGATGAACCGACTCTGGTCCTCAGGTGGTACGAATTCTTTGCCCATGAATCTCGTAATGCCGATGCTGACAATGAAGATGACAGCGGCAAGAACAAGAACCTTTATCCTGTGACGCAGTGCCACCTCAAGAAGGTCCCGGTACACCATCTCCGCTTTTTTGTACCATTTTTCCCACCAGGATCCGAGCCTCACGAGGGCCGAAAACCGGGGATTCCCCGCTCTGCGCATCTCTGAATTCTTCTCGTGCGTCTTGTGGGAGTCAGCGTAAATGAAACGATCAGTGATAACATGACGGCAAAAACTACCGTAAGGGCAAACTGGAGGAAGAATCTCCCGATGATTCCCTTCATGAAGGCCACGGGGAGAAAGATCGCGACAATCGCAAACGTCGTGGCCATGACCGCCAAGCCTATCTCAGAGGTGGCGAAAGAAGCTGCCTCCCGTGGCGGCATCCCTTCCTCGATATGGCGGTGGATATTCTCGATGACAATGATAGCATCATCTATGAGGATACCCACGGAGAGCGTTAGTGCCAGCATAGTCATGTTGTTGAATGTAAAGCCGAATGCCCGAAGCAGTGCGAAGGTCGCAATTACCGAGACAGGAAGCGCCATGGCGCTGATAAGCGTCGTTCTCACGCTCTGCAGAAAAATAAACACTGCCAGGATCGCCAGGAAACCACCGAAGATAAGATGGTGTTGGACCTCATTTATGGATCTCTTAATGAACGTGGACTGATCAAAGGCTATGCCTATTTCCATTCCCGGTGGCAGGGTTTTCTTGATGTTCTCCAGCTCTTTTTTGACGCGGTTTACAACCTCAACAGTATTGGTTCCCGACTGTTTCTGGACACCCAGACCAACCGACTGGATTCCGTTAAATCTCGCAACGGTTCGCTTTTCCTCCATGCCATCCTCGGCCTTCCCGATGTCCCGGAGTCTCACCGGTGCGCCGTTGTGATAGGCCATGATCAAGTCATTAAAGTCATGAACCCTGGGAAACTCCCCTTTAATCTTGACTTCATACTCCTTGGAGACGCTCTCAATGCGCCCTCCCGGAAGTTCGAGGTTTTCACGTTTGAGAGCTTGAATGATATCGCCGGGAGCAATCCCGTAAGCCCTCATCCGGTCTGCGTCGACCCATATCCTCACCTGCCTCAGGCGCAATCCATACATCCGGATAGCACCCACCTCGTTGATCCTTTGCAGTTTTTCTTTCAGGACCTCATCGGCATAGGTTGAAAGTTCCCGGATGGGTCTCGCGCCAACGAGATTGAGCCATATCACGGGATTGGCATCAGGATCGACCTTCTCGATTACGGGTTCGTCTATATCAGTTGGAAGTTTTGAGCGGATCGTAGAAATCTTTTCCCTTACGTCCTGAACGGCAAGATCAATGTCTCGCTCCAGGACAAACTCCACCGTGACAACAGATGCCCCCTCCACACTCATGGAGGTAATGGTTTTCACACCGTTGATCGTATTGACCGACTCCTCGATCTTGTCGGTGACGTCGATGTCCACAATTTCCGGACTCGCACCCTTCAGGGTTGTGGTAATGTTGATGATGGGAAAATCAACCTTCGGGAAGAGATCCACGCCGATTTCCGGGTAACTGACGACCCCGAGAACTACGAGCGCCATGATAAACATGGTGGCAAAAACGGGGCGTTTTATAGAGGTATCAGCGAGCCACACTAATCTTAACTCCTTCCGCCAGATTGTTCTGACCCGCTACGACTACCGTCTCTCCTTTCTGTAACCCTTCCGAAATTTCCACATACTCCCCTTGTTTGCTTCCTATTTTCACCGACCTCTCTTTCGCTTTATCGCCGTCAACCACGAACACCTTTGTCCGTGAATCCTCATAAAGAATCGCCGTCACGGGCACAAGAACAATATCTCTTGCCACCCCTGTGAAGAGAGTCACCTTGGCGAAAAGGCCTGGCTTGAGCCTGCCGTCGTTATTGGGAACCAGTGCTTCCGCCTGAAGCGTCCTCGTTTTCTCTTCGAGGCTCGGGTATATTGTGCTGATGCGTCCTTTGAACTCTCTGTCCGGAAAAGCATCGACCCGGAATTGTACATCCTGACCAGCCTTCAGCTTCCCCACATCCTTTTCGGAAACAGTGAAACTCAGTTTAATGGGATCCGCCCGGACGATCCATAGAAGTGGAGATCCATTTCTTACATAATCTCCGGCAGTCAACCTTTTTTCCCTGACCATGCCTTGGAGCGGAGAACAAATTCTTGTCTTTGCAAGTTTCTCTCTTGCTAGAGAGAGATTCGCCTTTGCCCTGTCCAGGTCTCCTCGGGCGACGGCTAACCTAGCGGATACATCGTCAAACTGCTGCCTCGTGACCAGTTCTTCTTTATACAGGGCTTCTTTCCGCTCATATTCTACTTTTACATTGGCAAGGGAAGCTTCTGCCTGTCTCAACACTGCTTCATCCCTGCTCACTTCATGCCGATAATCGGTATCATTAAGCTCGACAAGCACCATGCCTTTCGAAACCGGCGAACCTTCATTAACCTTGAGGTTTCTAACGATGCCATCCACTTCGGCGCTTACGATAACCTCCTCATAAGGCTTAAGCGTACCGATCGCTTCCACATAAGGTTTGAGTGATTTCTGCTCTGCAGTCCAGACCTTCACATTCATGACCTTTTCTTCAACGACTTTCGCTTCATTTTTTCCGCATCCGAGGTTCATTGCAATAATCTGCAGAAAGGACAGTAATATAATTGCGCGCACTAGAGCGCATTTATTGTCGTCATCTTTATTAGCCACTTTGGGAAACAGACACCTCCGCATAAATACTACCTCCTCAAACATCGAACCTTGTGCAAAATAGTTTCTTTCACCATCCTGCCTTACCTGACAATGATCCTGATAATGATTTTCAAAAGCTCCAACTGGCACCGGATCCGCATCTGAATTTGGTCAATCTGACAAAAGCAGCGCCGCTCCGTTATCTACCGTCTTGTCGTTTCTTCCTCTTCAATCGTGACTGCAATGACCTAAACTGTATTCCGAGCCGACAGATCCTGCAGCCGATGCTATTGCTCACAAAAGTTTCAAGCACCTATGCCATGCCCCTGTATCTGCTAAAATACTTGCGCACCCATTTTTGGAATGCATCAAGATAGACATATATGACGGGAGAAATATAGAGGGTTACTATCTGCGAGAATATTAGACCTCCGACGACGGCCATTCCCAGCGGTCGCCGCGATTCGGCACCTGCGCCCAAGCCGAGGGCAATCGGTAATGTTGCCATGAGAGCCGACATAGTTGTCATCATGATGGGACGGAACCGAATGAGCGCGCCTTGGAAGATAGCTTCCTCGGGCGCTTTGCCTTCCTTCCTTTCCGCATCCAAAGCAAAGTCAATCATCATGATCGCGTTCTTCTTTACAATCCCTATCAGCATGATGACGCCCACCAAGGCGTATAGATTAAGATCAATGTGAAAGATCAGCAACGTCAGAAGCGCCCCGAGTCCCGCAGAAGGCAGCCCCGAAAGTATTGTGATCGGGTGGATGTAGCTCTCGTAAAGGATGCCGAGCACAATGTAAATTACCAGGATGGCAACGAGGATTAGAATCCCAAGCCCTGCCATGGACGACTTGAAGGCCTGGGCTGTGCCCTGCAAACTGCCGGTTATTGTCGCCGGAAGAACCTCCCTTGAAGTCTTTTCCACCCCCGCCACGGCATCGCCCAGCGATTTCCCGAGTGCCAGATTAAAGGAGAGTGTCACAGCCGGCATCTGACCGAGGTGGTTGACGGTTAGGGGACCTACGGTTCTCTCCATTGTCGCTACTGTGCTGAGGGGAACGAGGTTGCCCGAAGAGGATCGAATGTAGAGAAGGGAAAGGGCAGCGGGATCCATCTGGTATTCCGGCTCAAGTTCGATGATGACCCAGTACTGATTTGTCGGTGCATAGATCGTCGAGATCTGGCGCGATGAGTATGCACTGGAGAGGGCATCCTCGACCTGACCCGCGCTGAGTCCAAGGGCTGAAGCCTTGTCTCTGTTGATCCTGACATAGATCTGGGGGCTCTTTATTTGCAGATCACTCGTCACATCCAGAAAGCCCGGGAGTGCCCGCAGTTTTGCCTCCAATACGGGGGCGTATTTGTAAAGCTCTTTTATATCAGCGCTCTGGAGGGTATACTGGTATTGGCTCTTAGTCAAGAGCCCGCCGACATTTATGGGCGGCGGGTTTTGCATAAACACCCTTATTCCAGGAACCGTGGCGAGCTTAGGCCTGAGCTCCTGAATTACCTCATCCGCGCTAAGAGCACGTTCGCTCCGCGGTTTCAGGCGTATGAACATAATACCCATGTTTGATGACACCGTACTGCCCGCAGCGCCTACGCGTGACATGAAAATACTGACGTTCGGGTCTTGCCGCACAATCTCGGTAAGCTTCTTTTGGTGCAGAGCGAGCGATTCAAAGGATATTTCCTCCGCCGCTTCCGTAAAACAGATTATCTGACCTGTATCTTCGCTCGGGAGGAATCCTTTTGGCGTATAGAAATAGAGTACGACGACAGCCACTAAGAATAGAATAGAAACGACGAGGGTCGTAAGCCTGTAGCGCAAGGCCCACTTAAGACTTATTTCATACGCGCGGCGCATGCCTTCGAAGAACCGTTCGAAAATCTGGTAGAGACGGCCATGTTTCACCTCGCTAGGAGGACGGAGAAAACGGCTGCACAACATAGGCGTCAATGTCAGCGATACAAATCCGGAAATGAGAACAGCAACGGAGATAGTAACGGCGAACTCACGAAGCAATCTTCCAACGATGCCCCCCATGAAGAGAACCGGAATAAACACGGCAACGAGAGAAAGTGTCATAGAAAGAATAGTAAAACTTATTTCACGCGATCCATTAAGGGCAGCTTCCAGTACCCCTTCACCCTGCTCCATGTGCCTGACGATATTCTCCAGCATGACGATGGCATCGTCGACCACAAACCCAACGCACAGTGTGAGGGCCATCAGCGATAGGTTATCGAGACTATAACCGCAGAGATACATTACTGCAAAGGTTCCTATGATTGACATCGGCAAGGCAAGGCTCGGGATGACCGTGGCGGAAAGGTTGCGGAGAAAGACAAAGATCACGAGAATGACAAGACCCAGGGCCAAGAACAATGTAACCTGAACGTCGTGAACCGAGTCCTTTATGGGCACGGATCGGTCATATAGGATGTCGAGATTCACCGACGCCGGAAGGTCTGCGCGAAAACTTGGAAGAATGTCTCTAATGGACTGTACAACCTCGATCGTATTGGTACCCGGCTGACGGAGTATGGCAAGAACAATGGCGCGGGTGTCATTGAACCAAGCGGCAACCTTGTCGTTCTGGACGCTGTCGATGACGCGACCAAGTTCCCCAAGTCTGACCGGCGACCCGCCGCGATAAGCCACAATGAGAGGTCGGTAAGCCGCCGCATCATTTAGCTGCCCCGCCGCCTGGATGGTGAAGGCCTGATGGGTACCCCAGAGGGTGCCTGTGGGAAGATTGACATTCCCTGAGGCGATTGCACTTGCCACCTCGTCTATTCCTATTCCTTTCGAAGCCAAAGCTTTAGGATCAAGACGGGCGCGTACAGCATACTTCTGGGCCCCATACACCATCACCTCAGCCACACCACTAATCATGGAAATACGTTGCGCAAGAAGATTCTCCGCATATTCATCAACCACCGAAAGGGGCAAAGTCGTCGTGCTCATGGCAATATAAAGAACCGGCTGATCAGCAGGATTTACTTTGCGGAATGTCGGCGGAGTCGGCATGTTTTGTGGGAGCTGGCTCGCCGCTGTAGATATTGAAGTTTGAACGTCCTGCGCTGCTGCATCGATGTTCCTGCTCAGATTGAATTGCAGGGTAATCCTGGTGATGCCGAGACCGTTAGTTGATGTCATGGAGTCCAAACCGGCAATGGTGGAAAACTGCTTTTCAAGCGGTGTCGCAATGGTGGAGGCCATAGTTTCCGGGCTCGCCCCCGGTAGGTTGGCAGAAACAACGATAGTGGGAAAATCCACATTGGGAAGATCGCTGACGGGAAGGGAACGGTAGGCAACTGCACCGAAGAGAAGGATTGCCACCATAACAAGTGTCGTCATTATGGGTCGGCGTATAAAAATCTCTGACAGATTCATGTAGGCCCTTCTGTGTGTTCAATCAAGGCGTTTCTTTAATCGTCACTTGGGTCCCTGGTATGATCCGCAATTGACCATCCGTAACTACCCGCTCTCCCGCCTGGATTCCTTTCACTATGGCAGTTTCTCCGCCAATAGTGGCTCCTATCGTGACAGGTCTCATATCCGCTGTGAGATCTGGCTTGACGACAAAGACGTATTGTCCTGATTGACCGGTCTGAATGGCTTGTGAAGGAACAACTATTGCGTTGGGCTCCTTCCTCAGTGTCAAGACTACAGTAACAAACTGCCCGGGCCAAAGGCGCTTGTCATGGTTGGCAAAAGTCCCTTTGAGGATGATAGTCCCCGTTACTTTATTTACCGCATTGTCTATGAAGGTAAGTAACCCTTGCTCGGGACGTTCATCTTTGGAGATAAAGGCTTCCACTTTGAGTTTTTCATTCGCCTGGTACTTCTTAACTGTAGGCAAATCATTTTCGTTGATGCTGAAAGTGACATAGATAGGCTGGATCTGGTTGATGACAACTACTTCCACGTCATTCGCCTTGACGATGTTTCCCTGATGCACCTTTAGTGATCCCGTCCGCCCGCCAATAGGGGAATAAACAGAGCAGTACTGGACCTGGACGCGATTATTCTCAATAACGGCCCTATCTGCCTTCAAAGTAGCTTCCAGGGCAGCCGCATTTGTCCGGATCTGGTCATACTGTTGTCTCGTGACAAATTGATCCTCCAAAAGGGCGGTATACCGCTCCAATTCCGCCTCAGCGTTTTTTGCCTGGGCCGCATCCCTTGCCATATTAGCCTCTGCCTGCTTTACTGCCTCCATATACGTACGGCAGTCGAGTTCAAAGAGAAGATGCCCCTTTCCAACGTCTTGGCCTTCCTTGAAATTGACCTTTGTTATCTGTCCGGTAATTTGTGTTTTCACCGATATGGTCTGATAGGCTTCGACATTCCCGATTGCGTTAATTTGCACGGGAATTGTCTTCTCGACTGACGAAGCCACCACAACAGGCACCGCCGGGGCGGGAGGTTTTTCCTTTTTTGACGAACATCCGCAAACCAGGAGCGCGAAAACTAACGGGACAAGCAGAATCTCCATGGAACGGCCAACCAAATCTTTCGAAGGATTATTTGACATATTTCCTACCTGTAAATACTCACATCTTTAATGTTACTTCACGACCCGTCGCCCATGACCGCCTTAAGAAGCGTCCCTGTCGCCTTTTTCATTTTCAAAATGGCTACCTGATAGTTGTAAACTGCCTCTGAGAGATTTCTCTCCGCCGTCACCAGCAGAGTATTGGCATCCATTACATCAAGGCTCTGAGCCAGCCCGAACTCAAATTGCTTTGAAACGGCATTGTAGTTGTCTCGGGCATAAACAACCTGGTCTTCCAGATACTTGAGAGTTCCTTTTTGAGTCACAAGGTCGAGATATGCACCCTGGACCTCAATCCCTACGGACTTTTTAAAATCCTCGTAGATCAATGAAGATTGACGATCCTTTGCAAGGGCTTCCTTGACCTCCGCCTGCCTCAGACCCCCCTCAAAAAAGGGAAAGTTCAGTTGCAGAAGTCCAAAGGCGCCATCTCTCACCAGTGTTGACGTCGCCGGCGACTGATCCGACGATATATAGACACCCGATGCAGACAGTGTCGGCCAGAATGCACCCTTCGCATACTTCACCTGTTCTTCGGCTATCTTTTTTTGTATCTCAAGACTCTTGAGATCTGCCCTCCCAGTGAATGCCATCTCCTGGAAAGAAGATTCAGGAGCAATTTTCATGTCCTCCGGGGGTGCCTCCTTAAGTTGAAAATCCCCTTCTATACCAACTGTCCTCGCAAGCACAGCTTTGGCCAGTTCGAGAGCATTTATTGCTTTAACTGCCTCAGACCGGGCACCTGAAAGTTCTCCTTCGGCGCGAAGGAGTACCGTTTTTGTTACTTCCCCAACCTTCAATCGTTTCTCAGCAGCATTTCTGTACTTGAGGAGTCTCTCCAGATTTGAATTAGCAATGTCGAGGATTTTCTTTGCCTTCATAACATCATAGTACGCTGATGCGATGCTCAATAGGTAACCTTCCTTCGTGGCATAAAGGTCATGCTGGCTCTTTAAAATGTAATCCTTTGAAATGCCAAGTGCAGTCAGTTCTCTTCCGCTCAACGACACAGATTCATCAGCCCGGACGCCCCAGGTAGTTGCACTATCTGGCTGAAGAAGCATGCCCGCATCATTGTATTTCTCGCTGTTATATTTCGTGTAATAGCCGAAGGCCGATAGCTTCGGGAGAAGCAATGACAGGGCCTTTTCTTTCCCTGTCTTAGCGATATACAGGTCTTCTTCCGATAATTTGATTCTCTCGGCACGACCCAGGGCAAGACGATAAAGGTCATCCAACGAATACTCTCCGGCACACGAAGAGACAGGATTTGCCATAACAATCAGCACCGATAGAACAAACACAATAAAGGAAAAGCGCCCGCTCATTCCACCACCTCCGATTCTACTCCCTTAAGAAAGATGTCCAGGACGCAGTCCACCTTATCAGTCAGAAGGGTATCCTGCTTTGTAAGCAACCAGTAATAAATAAACGACCGCATGATTCCTAAGAGCGAGTATGCCATCATCCTGGCTTCCATAGCCTTGAGTGCCTTTGTTTCCGTTCCCCAGCGCATGATATCTTCCACAAAACTTACATGATTGAAGTACTCCTTTATCAAATTGTCCCTCAATATCGTTCCTCCGTCAGCGATGGTTGAACCCTCCCCCCTAATCAACAAGTCGCAAAAATCAATATTGTTCTCGACAAAATGGAACTGCGATTCCACTAATTTCCTTATCTTGTTTCGTATTGTCTCTTCCTCGTTCACCGATTCCCTGATCTCTGAATACATCCTGTCCAATTTCTCAGACACCATTATGGTAAACAGGTTCTCCTTCCCCTCGAAGAATTGGTACAGGGTACCAATTGCGAACCCCGACGCATTGGCAATTCCCGCCATAGTGGTGTTGTGAAAGCCCTTCGAAGCAAATATTTTTTCCGCCTCAGTGAGGATTTCCGCCCTGCGGTGCTGAAATTCGATCTCTTTTCTCTTGGACTTCTCCATCATAGAACTCCAATTCAATTATTAGAATAAATATTTCAAATAATGAATTACGGTTCACAATGATATCAAAAAACCTTTTTGTCAAGAAAAATCTTTAAGTTAAGAAGTGTTCGCCTACCTAGTCTCGACCACATGAAGTTTAACGCCGCAATTGAAATTTGCAATGAAGTGGCATTTTTGCTAAAAGAAATATAATTATATCGAGTACTAGACACAGGAAGTGAGTATTACTTACCATGAAATCGCATTCTTATAAGACTTGATAAAGGCGAGAATTGAAAGAGACGTTCCGCATATTACTGTCGATTACCGTTTCGGCCTTCTTGTTCTTTCAAGCCTGTCACAGCAATGAAAAAAGGACGGAGGGTCAAAAAAAAATCAAGGTCGAAACTACCCTGTTTCCTCTTTATGATTTCGCAAGAAACATCGGCGGAGACAAGGTTGAGGTGAACTTGCTGCTGCCGCCAGGGGTCGAGTCTCACGCCTTTGAACCGAGACCGGCCGATATAAAACGAATCCATGATTCGGACATCTTTCTTTTTACCAACAGACTTATGGAACCATGGGTTGGCAGCCTGTTAAAGGGCATTGACACCAGAAGCCTCACCGTTGTCGACACAAGCAAAGGCATCACCCTATTGCAAACATCAAGTAATCATAGCAATAAGGTACACGTCCATAGGGACGAATCTGGGAGTCCTGATCCCCATATCTGGCTTGATTTTTCCAACGCCATAAAAATGGTGGAGACAATAGCCGCCGAATTTATTGCCAAGGATCCTCAAAACAAAGATCTCTACATAAAAAATTCTTATGAATACAACAAAAGGCTTGAGGAACTCGACAAAAAGTATAAAGATGCGTTGTCACGATGCAAAAAGAGGGTAATCGTCCACGCAGGGCATTTCGCTTTCGGGTATCTCGCAAAAAGGTATGGCATTACATATGTATCCGCGCATAAAGGTTTTTCCCCAGATGCGGAGCCGACGCCAAAGAGACTTGTTGAAATCACAAAGACTGTAAGAAATTACGGTATCAAATACATATATTATGAAGAGCTTGTGGCACCAAAGGTAGCGCAAGTCATCGCAAAAGAAACGGGATGCAGCCTGCTGATGCTTCACGGCGCCCATAATGTGACCAGGGAGGAAACGGAAAGCGGAGGTACATTTATTTCCTTGATGGAGAAAAACTTGGAAAATCTTAAGGCAGGATTACAATGCCAGTAGATATACTCACTGTTGAAGATCTTTACTTTCGGTATAACTCGTCAGATGTCCTAAGCGGAATCTCATTTTCGATCGAGAAAGGCGATTATATCGGCCTTGTCGGACCCAACGGTTCGGGAAAAACAACCTTAATAAAGGTTATTCTCGGTCTGTTAAAACCACACAGCGGCCGGATTACACTTTTCGGCGATGAGGTTGCTGCATTTTCCCGATGGGACAAAGTAGGGTATCTTCCACAACACATTGCCGCCTTGAATCCCCGTTTCCCCGCTACAGTCAGTGAGGTCGTCGCCATGGGGCTTCTTTCCAAAAAACAATTTCCAAAGCACATGAATAAATCTGACCTTGCAAGAGTCGATAATATACTTGATCTCCTCGATATGAAGGGGCTCAAAAACGCTCCCGTAGGGGAACTTTCGGGCGGCCAGCAACAGAGGGTCCTCGTTGCCAGGGCTATCGTGAATGATCCCGAATTCTTGATTGTCGATGAACCAACAGATGCATTAGACCCGGCAATGAGGGATCGTTTTTTCGAAATCATGCATAGCCTGAATAGGGAGAAGCAAGTCGCTATTGTGATAGTCACCCACGACACGGGAAACATCGGAAGATATACTTCAAAACTCCTATATGTTGATAAGAAGATTATTTTTTACGGTAGCTTCGAAGATTTTTGTGAATCCCGCGAGATTACCCAATTGTTTGGTGAGTTCGCACAGCACATCATCTGCCATAGACATAATAAGAACCTTAATTTCCCCTCTGGTGACCATGGAACTGACTGAATTTTTTCGCTACGGATTCCTCCAGCGGGCGCTAATTGCCGGTTCATTTATAGGGATACTATGCTCGACGCTGGGCGTTTTTTTGGTACTAAGAAGATTCTCTTTAATAGGTGACGGCCTTGCCCATGCTACATTCGGCAGTGTGGCCCTGGCGCTCCTTCTAAAGATGTCGCCTCTATATGTATCAATACCTATCGTCATGATATGTTCCGTTGGCATTCTCAGGCTGACCGAAAGGGCCAGACTGTATGGAGATGCTGCCATCGGTGTCGTCTCATCCCTGGGCATCGCAGGAGGCGTCATGTTGTCGAGTATTGCCGGCGGCTTTAATATAGATCTATTCAGCTACCTATTCGGCAGCATCCTGTCAATCAGCGAAACAGAGGTCTTTATTTCCATCGGGTTATCCGTTTTGGTTATCATGACGATCGTTTTCTATTACAATGAGCTCTTGTCCATAACCTTCGATGAAGACTCGGCGAAAACATCTGGTATAAATACGAAATCGATCAATACATTGTTCGTTCTTCTAACGGCAGTGACAGTCGTCTTGTCCATGAAAGTCGTAGGCATCATGCTCATCTCTGCACTACTTATATTTCCGGCGGTGACTGCCCTCCAGATAGCAAGAAGCTTCAAAGCGGTAATGTTGACTGCCTCGCTATCGGCTATAGTATCGGTAGTCTCGGGAATTCTAGTCTCCTTTTTCCTTGATCTCCCAACAGGGGCAACCATTGTTCTGATTAATTTCATTTTTTTCCTCTCGGGCCTCACTTACAAGAAAATAGTCAAAGCGTGAATCTAATGGAGTTGTGAGGTGGCTAAAGTTAGAGCCATTCTACATAATCGAAATTTCATCTTGCTGGCGGCCATAACGGCCGGTCTGCTTTTTGATCATCCCGCGCAATGGACAAGACTGTTGGTGTTGCCAACTTTAGCGCTCATTTTAACTTTGGCCATGACAAGTTTTGCGGGCAAAGTTCATGAATACCGAAGGTCTCCTTTAATTCCCGCCCTTGTTGGCGTATTCATGAGCTATGTAATACTGGGAAACTTCATTGTCGGGTTGAGTGCCTTCATGATCCATGATGAAAAATTATGGATCGGGTTCATCATCATGGCAGCGGTTCCCCCTGCCGTGGCAGTAGCACCTTTGGCCAATTTTTGGGGAGGAAACGAGGGCTATGCTGTTATGGGTACCATGGGGGCTTACATCGGCGCCCTTGTAATTATTCCCGTCATAGCCGCTGGCCTTTTAGACATACATTCGATTGATATAACCAGGCTCATCGTCGTGGCAACTGTATTGATTTTGCTCCCCCTCCTCCTCCTGAAAATTATTGTGAGGAGAGGGTTGAATGGCAAAATAGAAACCATCAAAGAAATTATTGCCAAGTGGTGCTTTTTCCTGATTCTCTATACGGTTGTGGCATTGAATCGAGACACAATCATATGGCAACCTTCCTCACTCTTTCCCGTCGCTGCAATCGCCCTGTTAAGCACATTCTTCTTGGGATCCTTGATAGAATGGATCGGTACGCTGCTTCGAATAAATAAGGAACAAAGAACCAGCCTCTGTCTGCTTGGCACTCTTAAGAACTGCGGACTCGCTGCAGGCCTAGCTTTATCTCTTTTCAGTAAGGAAACAGCCCTGCCGGCAGCGGTATTTACGATTTTCATGATGGCTTATATTGCATGGCTAGATTTCAAAATGCGATGGGCCTGACCTATTCATCTAATCTTAACGAGAGTGACATCTTTGCCGCCCGAATTGAAAGAATTCTGACCTTCAACGTGGTCTATCTCTTCAAGGCTGGTTAATTTTTTTCCTAGCCGCTACTTGCGCGGGCAGACCCTAATGTGCTATGCTCTATGAAAAAAAGGAGGACATTTCTATGGCCATTCAATTACCCGACCTACCCTACGCGAAAGACGGACTCGCACCATATATCAGCTCCAACACCCTGGAGTTTCATCACGGAAAGCATCACAGGGCATACGTGGATAACATGAACAAACTGATAGCAGGGACAGAGTTGGCCAATGAGTCATTGGAAACCATTGTGAAAAAGACTGTGGGCGATGCGGCCAAAAGCGGCCTCTTCAATAATGCGGCGCAGGTCTGGAACCATTCCTTCTACTGGCAGTGCATGAAGCCAAATGGAGGCGGCAAACCTAACGGAAAAGTCGCCGAAAAGATCAATGAGACCTGGGGAAGTTTTGACAAATTCGTAGAAGAATTAAAGAACGCGGGAGTCACCCAGTTCGGCAGTGGCTGGGCCTGGCTGGTAGTGGACGGCGGCAAATTGAAAGTAATAAAAACCGCCAATGCAGACACACCGATTGCCCATGGCATAAAACCCCTGCTCACTGTCGATGTCTGGGAACATGCATATTATCTTGATTACCAGAACAGGAGGCCGGACTATCTGGCAACGTTTATTGAGAAGCTAATCAACTGGGATTTCGTCAAGGCCAATCTAGGCTGATCCACCTGAAAGATGGAAAAACAAGAATTGCCGTGAGTATATCTTCCGATACGCCTCACCATAAAGATCATCGTAAACGCCTGAAGAAGAAATTTTCCGAATCAGGCGTTTCTTCCTTCCACGACTATGAGGTCTTGGAATTGCTCTTATCATATGCCATCCCTCGAAAAGACGTCAAACCCTTGGCAAAGGAACTTCTGCACGTATTCGGCTCTCTCAAGGGACTCATGGATGCAGAGAAAGAAAGCATGGAGAAGGTCAAAGGCGTCGGCGCTCATACGGCAATCTTGATAAAACTCATAAAGGAAATTGGGATACTGTACCTTAAGGAAAAGGCAAAGGAGAAACCGCAAATAACCTGTACGAGCGAGCTGCTCGATTACTGTAAAACCTATATGGGTGGTCTTAAGGATGAGCGATTTTGCGTCATATACCTGGACGCGCAAAACAGGCTGACAAATATTGAAACCATACAGGAAGGCATTGTGAACCAGGCTGTTGTTTACCCGAGAAAGGTCCTGGAAAACGCCCTGAAACAAAAGGCCTCCGCCGTTATTCTCGTCCACAATCATCCTTCGGGCCAAGTGAAGCCCTCGGATGCAGACATCCGCTTGACGAAGACAATCCAGGAAACAGCGAGGATCCTGGATATCATAGTCCATGATCACGTCATAATCGGAGAAAATAGATTTTTCAGCTTTCGTGAAGAGGGTTTGATATAAATCAGAACGGCATGGGCGTGAAGGTCATAACGAAGACTGCTATCGTGAGCCAGCCAATGACTTTCCTTTTTGTATCCAGAGGGATCCAGTCATAAATAACCGGCGGGTGATATATTCCCATGAAAAACAGGATGCCCGCCCACACAAGCCAGCCGACCCAGCCAGTCGCCCCTAGTATGACAAGAATGACAAGCACTGCCTTTGCTACAAGACCCTGTTTAGGGCCGATGACTGCATAGGCCACGTGCCCCCCGTCAAGCTGGCCCACGGGCAGCAGATTCAAGGAGGTAACCAAGAGTCCAATCCATCCGGAAAATCCTATGGGATGAAGAATGATATTGGCATTGTCCGGCACAGAACCGTGAATTATCCAGTTCATAATTGAGAAAAGCATAGATGAGCCAAGACTGAACCCCGTCTCAACGGCTTCATACTTGACTTCCGAGAGAGAGAGGCCGACCAGCAGGACCGGAACTGTTACACATAACCCTGCAAGAGGACCTGCGGCTCCGACGTCTAAAAGGATCCGGCGATCCATGATAGGCGATTTCATCTTAATGAAGGCCCCAAAAGTGCCAACAAGCGAAGGCGCCGGTATGAAATATGGAAGGGTTACATCGATATGATGTTTCCTGGACATGAAATAGTGGCCGAACTCATGGGCACCGAGGATCAGCAAGAGTGTAAATGAAAAAGGTATCCCTTTCCAGAGGAGCGTCGGGTTTTCGATCGGGTTGATACCTTGCTGCAGAGTGCCTGCAACGAGAGTACAAAAAAGAGTCACCAGAAAAAGACCGATATGAAGAACAGGCAACCTTCGCATAGTTTCATACATATATTGAATTAATCGATAGCTGATTATTGAAGCTCTCCGCAGCAAGCTACGGCGAATGCGCTCGCTACCGAATTCAAGGTACAAATCTTATTTCGAAAACTCCCCCAAGCACTGACCTGCGGCGACGACTTTATCCGCAACGGCCTTTCAGACATCAAGTAGGCACCGGAGGCAGGCGAGACTCACGCTCCAATAAATTAACAAATAGTGCTAAAAAAAAGGGATCATAGAATGATCCCCTAACACTTCAACCTAAATATTTATAAGTTACTAATCGACTATGGTTTATCTAAACGGTACGAATAATCTACTTCTTGGCATCAACTTTGGCTTTAAGTTCTTTCCCTACTTTGAAAAAGGGCAGTTTCTTCGGTGATACCATTATATTCTTCCCCGTCTTGGGATTCCTGCCGGTATAGGCTGTATAATTTCTTACTACAAAACTGCCAAAGCCCCTGATCTCTATCCTGCCGCCTTTTTTCAGTTCGTCAGTAAAACCCTTGAAGACCAGATTAACCACATCAATTGCTTTTTTCTCCGTTAGGTTCTCTTTTGCACTTAAAGCCTCAATGAGTCCAGACTTGTTCATACCTCCTCCTTACGATTCATGTCACAGCAATTCCTAGTCGATGTGCTGTCTGAATGGCTCATTTCAAAATAACATGATAATTTATCTGTATTTTTGACGATCATTATTTATTTTTATTTTAATGTCAAGACAAATTTTTTCGTAAAATTAGACTCTTTGAGACGATCATATATCTATCAGAATGACAATAGATGCTGGACTTCTTTCTTAGTCAGGTACCTGAAAGTTCCTGCTTTCATATTGCCTAAACTTATATCTGCAATCGCCGTCCGGATAAGTCTAACGACGGGGTGGCCCAGCGACTCCAGGCCCCTGCGAATCAATCTGTTTCTTCCCTCTGCAATGGTCATGGCAAGCCAGCTAGTCTTTCTGCTTGTTCTCTTAATTTGCAGATTCTCCGGGTTAAAATTTCCATCGCTTAGCCTTATGCCTGCTGACAGTGCACGAACCTCGCTCTTGGTCAGATTCCCTTCAATCTTGACCATGTAAGTCTTGGGAATCTTAAACCTGGGATGCTGTACTCTCTGGGAAAAATTTCCGTCATTGGTCAGGAGCAACAAGCCCTCAGAATCGTAGTCCAGCCTCCCAACCGGAAAAATCCTTTCCGATATGCCGGAGAGCAGGTCTTTAACGACTGGCCGCTTCTCCGGATCATTAAGTGTCGTCACATACCCCCTGGGTTTATAGAGCATCAGGTAGACTTTAGAAACTTCCGGTAATATCAACTTGCCGTTAACCCGAATCTCATCTGCATCAATATCGGCCTTGGCGCCAAGCTGCCTTACAACGGCATCATTTACAGTTACCCGGCCCTCGACGATCATCTTTTCGGCTACTCGCCTTGACGAAGTCCCCGAGGCGGCTATAATCTTTTGAAGACGCTCTTTCATGCAATCCCTAAACAAATCCGAAATTCAAACATCAAAAATCGTGAGTGTTTCCGATATTCAGATTTCCATATTTTTATTACTTAGGATTCCGTTTCTATAGCCTCTGCGCCATCTTGCAAATCCTTCAATTCCTTCAGAGTTGGCAATTCTGAGAGGTCTTTCAAGCTGAATATTTCAAGAAACTTTTTTGTTGTACCGTACATGATAGGTTTGCCTGGAACATCCTTTCGTCCCATAATCCTCACAAGCTTTTTCTCCAGTAAGCCCTTTAAAGAGCTGCCAACGTCCACACCACGGATCCTGTCTATTTCAGATTTCACCACTGGTTGTTTGTATGCAACTACAGCGAGGGTCTCCATAGCAGCATTCGTCAGCATTGACTGTTTCGCCTTCATTAATTTGTTGATCCAGAAACCTAAATCTGATCTAGTCCTGAAGTGAAGGCCGCCGGCAACCTCCTGAAGGAGAAAACCGCCTCGCCTTTCTTCATATTCATTAATCAGGTCTTGCACCAAGCGAGTTATTTCACCTTTATCAACTTCATTCAGAACTTCTCTGATCTTGTCTATACTCAGTGGAGATTCTGAAGCGAAGATGATCGCTTCTATTATTGCCTTTGTTTCTTCCATCTTCAATAACCTCTAAAAGTGGCAAACAGTCTTTACGCGGAGAGCTTCATAAGAAGCGCTGCAAGCATGAGGCACTTATCGCCACACCCTAAAGTGCCTGCGGATGAAGCATAACTTAAGCTACCGCCGTTCCCTGCGCAGGTGGAAACATTTCCTAAGCCTCTATCTATGGTTCGGCGGCAAGAACCACTCTGATTACGCCAAAGGGACTGGCCTGATAGACCTTGATCATTCTCAATTTCATAAGCTCTAAAATAGCGAGGAACGTATACAGGATCATTCTTTTATCTCCCGAATCGCGCAGCAATTCAACAAATGTAAGTTTCTTCTTTTCCATAAGCTGTCCCATAATTTCGTTTATCCTGTCAGTAAGAGAGAGCTTTTCAACGTCAATCTCCATGAATTCCGTCTCTTCCATGGAAGAGACAATTCTGTAAAAAGCATCTACAAGCTCAAAGACACTGATTTCCACATCTATCTCGTCTTCGCCCCGTGCCGCAGCTCCGTTCTCAGCAGAGTGCCCTCGCTTAAAAATATCCCTTTCCAGAAGAGGCCTCTGATCCAGTTGCGCCGCTGCTTCTTTGAAGACCTGATAGTCGAGTAATTGTTTAACAAGTTCCGCACGGGGATCCGGCTCATCTTCTGTCTCTCCCGCCTCACCCTCCTCAACGGGAAGAAGCATTTTCGATTTTATATGTATCAGTGTCGATGCCAGAAGCAGATAGTCCCCGGCAACATCCAGATTGAGATATTTCATCATTTCGATGTGCTGAAGATACTGTTCCGTAATCAGAGCAATGGGGATGTCATAGATATCGATTTCATTCTTTTTGATAAGATAGAGTAAGAGATCCAGGGGCCCTTCAAATATATCGAGTTTGACCTCGTATTCCATAATGACACTCATACAAATTATTGATAGTCAAACAATTGGAAAATAGAAAAGGACTTGATTCTCAGCATACTTGCAGGGGTGAAGCTTCAGTGCCATAGAAACCGCCCCTGTGAAAGAAGCCCTAGCCCACGGGGGAGAAGAGATTGTCAGATTTTTATAGCTTCCCTGACCTCCTCCATCGTCACACAGGCTTCCCTCGCTGCCCTGGCGTTCCCATCCTCGAATATGCTTTTGACTTCATCGATATGCTGCCGAAAATAGTCCTGACGTTCGTGGATAGGCCCTAAACCTTCTATTATCCGCTCAGCTAGACGACCCTTGCATTCCGTACAGCCTATGCCTGCCCTTTTACATTCTATTGATACTTCATCGACAAACTCTGCTGGCGAATAGATCTGATGAAAAGTGAAAACATTACAAAGTTCCGGCCTGCCTGGGTCCTTCTTTCTCATGCGCTGAGGATCAGTAAACATGGCTTCAATTTTTGCCCTCAATTCATCTCCCCGATCACTGATGTAAATGGCGTTATTGTAAGACTTGCTCATTTTTCTCCCATCAATGCCCAGGAGTTTAGGAACCTCTGCCAGCAAGGGCTCTGGAATGGGAAAGATTTCTCTATAGAGAAAATTGAAGCGCCGGGCAATTTCCCTGGTAAGTTCCACATGGGGAAGCTGGTCCACACCAACAGGCACTCCGTATGCCTTGTACATGATAATATCCGCTGCCTGGAGAACGGGATAACCTAAAAATCCAAAAGTGGATAGGTCTTTTCCAGAGAGCTCCTCCTTCATTTCCTTATAAGTAGGATTTCTTTCCAGCCAGGGCAGAGGAGTTATCATAGAAAGGATTACGAAAAGTTCCGCATGCTCTTTTATAGAGGACTGGATAAACAAGGTGCTCTTTACAGGGTCCAAGCCTACACTGAGCCAGTCAATACTCATGTTGAGAATATATTCTCTAATCATATCCGTATTATTGTATTCACTGGTCAGCGCATGCCAGTCGGCTATAAAATAAAAACAGTCATAATCTCCACTGTTCTGGAGCTCTATCCAGTTCTTGAGTGCCCCGTGAAGATTCCCCAGATGCAGATGTCCTGTGGGCCGCATGCCACTCAATATTCTCTTCTTTGCCAATTTATATCCCTCAGTTTAACCGCTAAGAATAGAAGTTGAAACATTGAAGATTTGCTCAACTCTCGGCTTATCTGCTTTCGCATATGTATGAGGTGCAGATCTTCAAAGCCTTCACTCTTTTCGTAGACGTTCATAACAAAAAGAAAAGTTCCTGTCAATGTACCATGATACCCCAAACGCATTGAAGCCTCCGATATCAAAGAAACCGGAGGCCCAATTGCAAAATGCCCCTGCATTATGATCTTCTATTTTACTTTATCTGCCAGTTCCTTCCCTGCCCTGAACTTTACAACTTTCTTAGCAGGTATCTTAATTGCTTTTCCAGTCTGAGGATTTCTTCCTTCTCTTGCCTTTCTTTTCACAACAGAAAAACTACCAAACCCGACGATGCCCAATTTGCCGCTCTTTTTGAGCTCTTTAGTTACTGCACCCACATAAGCCTCTAATGCCTTCACCGCTGCCGCCTTCGTGATACCTGCTGCCCCTGCCATTACCGCTATTAATTCCGTTTTCGTCATTGCCTAAAATCTCCCTTTAAGTAAAATGTTCTTCTAAAATATTCCACTGCCGGTGGCGCGTCCGCGAACGAGACGCCACCGATTCAATGCCTCTGCTACGTGATGCTGAAATATAGCGCCATCGCTAACACAAAGGAAAACAACCCGTCTGTATCAAAAAATGTTCCCTGTGCAAACGCGCGCCACCGCGGGTTCGGGGGGTACGCGTTATGAAACCGAGCGACATCTCGGCTTGAGAAGGCCAGCTTTTATGTCTCATTTGTGTATGCGAAAGAAATAGAATTTACGCTATGGAAGGATATTACGGTATCTAATGCCCGGCTATTTCATTCGCCGGCACCAGCGACAGGCGTGTCTCTTCTGCCCTCTTTCTTTTTCAACAGGAAATAGAGTTCCCCTGTCTCCTTAAGGCTACCTGCAAACATCTCCGCCCCGGTGCCTGTTCCACAAAACAGATCAACCCTTCCCGGACCTTTGATAACACCTCCCGTGTCCTGATTGAGGACAAAGCGGGAAAAGGTCTCCCATGTTTTGATATTTCCGTCCTTATCAAAGATAGGCTTCCGCAGCCTAATAAAGGCAAGAGCGCCTCTCGGGAACAAATCAAGGTCTGTCGCGATTGACCTGCTCGAGGTAAGGGTAAGACCCAGGGCGCCTATGGGACCGTTTTCGACAATGCGAAAAAAAACATAGCTTTCGTTGTAGTTGAGAATATCCGAGAGTTCTTCGGGATGCTCCCTGAGATATTTTTTTAAAGACTGGTGAGATATTTCGCCCGTCGTCATTTTTCCCTTATCGAGGAGGTATCTACCAATGCTCCGGTAAGGACGGCCATTCGACTGGGCAAAGCTAACCTGAATGAAACTGCCATCCCGTAATTTGATCTTTCCCGAACCTTGGATATGAAGGAAAAATATGTCGATCGGATCATTAACCCAGATGATTTCCAAGTTTCGACCCGCAAGTGCCCCTCTTTCCTCAATATCAGCCCTGGTAAAATACGGAATAATCTCGCCGTTATTAAGCCTTGCCACAAGCCTCTCATTCCTATACCTCTTATTGAACTTTCCTAAATTTACTACAACGGTATCGTCAGGAGTTCTGTAGATGGGATACCTGTACATCCCTGTCTTTTGCAGGGAACCTTCTATAAGAGGTTCGAAATAACCAGTAAAGAACACAGTCCCGCTGTCATTGGAGCCAACTGCTTTATAAATGTCAAATGTTTCGCCTATTCTTTTTGTCTTAGCGTCGGCAAAATCGGAGCTGTTCAGGATCTTACGAAATGCGAGAAGGGATTCTCTTAATTCTTTACCCGTAATTCGAAGACCGCCAAAGTCATAGGTCTCGTTCGATCCACTGCGCTGATAGTACTCGATACCCAGTAACTCACCATCAAGATCATCTACTAACGGGGGGGCTTTCTCAGGGGGAATTAGCACGAGGGAGGGTAGAATCTTTTCCGGAGGTTTTCTAATTACGGCCGCGCAGCCGGATGCCAAGAAAAAAGCCATGAGAAGGCAGAGAATACGAAATGGTCCCACGTACACCTCAAAGTTCAACGACCATAGCCACTTCGTCGCAGTAGTCTGGATACTTGGAACACCTGAAGCAATCCGACCAGATCTTCTCGGAAAGGGTCGACCGATCAACCTCTTTAAATCCGAGACGTTTAAAAAAATCCGGCCTGTTTGTAAGCGTAAACATCCTGTAAAAACCAAGGGTAATGGCCTCGGAGATGCATCCCTCGACGAGTTTTTTTGCGATTCCCTGCCCTCTGTATTTGTCTTCCACAAATAGGGACCGGATCTCCGCCAGATTTTCCCATATAATATTCATTGCGCATATGCCCGCCACAACCTTCTCTTTTTCGTCATAATAAATAAAGAAATCTCTGAGACTGCCGTAGATGTCCATAAGGGAGCGGGGAAGTATTTCCCCTTTGCCTGATGACAGATTGATCATCCTGTGGATCGTCTTTACATCACCGACGCGGGCCTTCCTCAACATATTTCAGCCTTTCACTTGCGGGAGAGTTCCAGCATCTCCCGGGCATGTTCCCTTGTCTTTTTTGTGAGCTCTGCACCGCCAAGCATCCTCGCAATTTCATCCAGCCTGTCTTTGTCGGAAAGGACATCGATGGAGGCAATTGTCCTTTCACCGGACAAGGTTTTCGCAACGCGGTAATGAGTATCCCCATAGCAGGCGATCTGCGGAAGATGCGTTATGCACAGAATCTGGTGATGCTTCGCTACACCTTTTAATTTCTTGCCCACGTCCTCCGCCGTCGCCCCGCCAATGCCGCTGTCTACCTCATCAAAAATGATTGTTCCCACGGAACCGGTCTTCGCCAGGACATTTTTTAGAGCAAGCATAATACGCGAGAGCTCCCCACCGGAGGCAATACGGTTCAGCGGCTTCAAAGACTCTCCCACATTGGTGGCAAGAAAGAACTCAACTTCATCGACCCCTCTAGGATTAAATGAATCTGATCCTTGATGACCCTCCGGCTTCTTAAAAGTAACCTCAAATGCAGCATTCTCCATTCTCAGGGAATGAATCTCCCCTTCTATTGCCTTTTTCAGAACCGATGCAGTGTCTCTGCGCCTCTTGGACAGGTCGCGTGCCTTTTCGAGCAGTCTCGGACTGAGAGCTTCAATATCTTTCGACATCTGCTCAATCTCATCATCAACAGAAGCTATGGCCTTCAACTCTTCCTCGATTTGCAGCCTCTTCTGTAAAACCTCTTCCAAAGTGCGACCGTACTTTCGTTTCAGCCTGCCGAGTAGCTCCAGGCGATCATCGATAGTCTCAAGCCTTGCTGGATCATAAGATAGTTTCTTCATGTAGTCTCTGAGCGCTAAGGCAATCTCTTCAAGCTGATAATATATATTATCCAAATCCCCGTCAGACAGTCTCAACCCTGTATCAATCTTCTTGATCTCTCTTATGTTCGCAATTGCGCCACGGAGTTCTCCGAGGACAGAACCAGCCTTTCCGTAAAGTATGTCGTGGGCGCCTGCGGCGTAGTCCATCAATCTCTGCACATTGTTTAGAACCTTCTTTTCCTCAAGAAGGGCCGTATCCTCTCCCGCGCGAATCCCAGCGGCGTCAAGCTCCTTTAATTGAAACCTGAGGAGATCTTCCCGCTCGCCTCTGGTCCTTTTGACAGACAGAGAATCCCCGATTTTCTCCTTTAAGGCAAGGTATTGCCCGTACATATCAGCATATTCGAGCCTGATTGGAAGAAGATCACCAAACTCATCCAGAATATCGATGTGGTTATCTGCATTCAAAATCACCTGGTGTTCTTGCTGACCGCAGATGTTTATTAGAGATTCACTGATGGCAGAAAGCATGCCTAATGTGGCCAACTGCCCGTCGATATACACGCGGTTCTTCCCTGTGCGCGAAACGATCCTCTTGAGTATCAGTTCCTTCCCCACATGGAAGCCCATTTGCCGTACTTTTTTCTTCAGGTCATCTTTCTCACGAATGTCGAAGAGAGCCTCAACTGTTGCCGATTCTTCGAAAGATCTGATCATATCGGAAGATGCCCGTTCCCCCAGAAGGAGACTTACGGCCCCTATGATAATAGACTTCCCGGCCCCCGTCTCTCCCGTAATCACATTAAGACCATCGGTAAAAGAGACCGCCATTTCATCAATAATGGCAAAATTTCTTATGCTGAGTTCCGTTAACATATCACAGATTATTTGTTCCCGTGGGCGATCCGCCCCATCCCAGCTTCGTTCGCAGGATCTCCATATAGTCCCTGTGAGGTGAGGACACGAGATTAGTCACATACGGGGACTTCTTAATGAATACACTATCGCCTGACCTCATGGTATGCGAAACCTGTCCATCAATAGTCACAGTCGCACCTTCGCCTTTCGTCCACATGATTACCTTTATTTCGGCATTATTAGGGATAATGATCGGACGATTCGTCAGGGTAAAAGGACATATGGGATTTATGATAAAGGAATCCTGCTCAGGAAAAACGATAGGCCCTCCCGCGGATAGGGAATATGCAGTGGAGCCTGTTGGCGTGGATATGATTATACCGTCGGCCCTGAACGTCGTTAGATACTTGTTATTTACCGTCGTCTCCAGATTGAGGATGCGTGAAAGATTCCCCCGTGTAATAACCACGTCATTCAAGACTGCCTGTTGCCTGATCGATTCTCTGCCCAGATATATCGTGATATCAAGCATCATCCTCTTTTCGATCTGGTAATCGCCTTTGACAATCAATTCCAGCGCGCTCGTCATCTCGCTCAGATTGACCTCTGTCAGATATCCGAACTCTCCGAGGTTGATGCCGACGATGGGGATGTCATACTCACTGACAAAACGCACTGTCCTGAGGATCGTTCCGTCACCACCCAAAACAACCAAGAGATCGACCTGCGATGCCAGCTTTCTTCTGTCCAGACCCTCGCCTGCGCCAATCTTCCGCGCAATTCCCTCTTCTAAATAGACCTCGATCCCCTTTTTGAGGGCCCAGTCCCTCAGCGCTACAGCACACTCACTCGATTGTTCTTTTTCGATGTTTGCAATGATACCGATCTTTTTGATGCTCATGTAAATCCCTTAGGTACAATT